>OJEJ01000080.1_pt1 | contig 60614 bp, 73 predicted proteins | sample 1593271 | NCBI WGS metagenome assembly OJEJ01 (sample SAMN05416877, study PRJEB24817) | seawater metagenome | isolation source: Sea water | place: Canada:Atlantic | collected 2013-11
CAATACTTATGGCATCTACGCCCAGCGTTACGAAGGCGCCAGTCAGACCGTCGATTTAAATCTAGTGGTACAAGACGACGTCGACACAGTGGCTCCAGGGGGGTCGTTTGTTTATTCGCTCATTACCACCAACAACGGCACAGGAACCGCGATGGACGTGAGCCTCTCAGAGCCGATACCCACGGGTTTAACTTACGTCTCTGATGATGCTGCTTCGGTCGGTTGGGGTTGTGCTCTAACGGGTGCCACAGTCAACTGCAGCAAACCCTTTATGACCGTGGGTGAGACGAATACTATTCAAGTTTCCGTCAAAGCCGATGCCGATGCCAGTGGCACACTCAGTAACATTGTTACCGTCGAGGCCGCCCAAACAGACGCCAATACAGTCGACAATAGGGATACTGAAACCACCGTGATTGCTGATACTGGTACTGGTACTGGTACTGGTACTGGTACTGGTACTGCTGCTGGCGGTGGCGGTTCCTTCAGTCTGACACCGTTATTACTCCTGTTGCCCTTGTGGATCAGGCGTCGATGGTTGGGCTAATAATTTGATCAGTGGTGTTTTTGGTTGCCTTTGGGTTTACTAAGGGTAACCGTGACATGACAGAGAACTTACTTGAAGTAAAAGTTGCGTTCTTATTAGTAAACTAATGATAGCCTTGCAGAGTGCAGAGGCTCAGAAGTTAGTCTGTGAATGTGTGGCTAAGTATTACAGGTTGTTGATTTAAGGCTTATTTTCAAGCGTCGACAATAGTGACTCTGATGCCTTCAGGTTCAGCCATATTAATATCTTCAACAGGCCGTAGTTTTGCCGCACAATATCCAGCAAGTTCTTTATAGATTGAAGCTGCAAGTGTGAGATCGTTATTTGCTTGCGCTTGTTTGGCAACAGTCGCCAATGCTTCGATAGGATCGCAGTCTAATTCTTCTGATTGCTCGGCCACTTTCAAACTTTTTTTGTTGCGTGTTCCGGCAACTCTACCGCCATGCTTTTTTTCGTGTTGCCATTTTTATTAATTCCTACATTAGCTTTTGGTTTGTTTTTGTTCAGAGATTCATATTTAAAACTTATTTTAATTAAAATCCAACCAGTGTTTTATATTGACTACTTTGTTTGATTAAGATTGAGAAAGATGGAATAAGTTTGAAAAGAATTGAATAACATTGAAGGGTACGAATATAAGCACTATCCGTTCAAACCTTTGGTTTTACAGAAATGTCCCAGCCATTGATTGGCTGGTTGTTGGATAAAAATTGGGACGGCCGATTAGTAGAAGGAGTCAGAGTTTATTCTGAACAAGCTTTTACGATCGCATTCACCCGCCTGTTAGTGGTGACATCATTCGCTTTCATTGGCACCTTTTTTTACAGGAAACCTTCGGTAAGCAGCAGATAAATTGAACCCATCGGAGAATACCCTTAGTAATTAAAACCTGGGTAACATTTATTAGAAACCTGCGACTAACCTGTTTATTTAGTCGTTTAAAAAGCTAAGCCAAGGTTGGTTCGTTCAATTCAAATACATAACCATTGGGATCTTTAAAAAATGCAATGACTCTTGTGCCTGCATTCATTGGGCCAGGTTCTCTAATAAATTCAACACCTTCTGATTTCAAATATTCAGCTGTTTTATAAACGTCTGATACTTTCAGCGCAAAATGTCCCCAAGAATTACCCATGTCATAAGGCTCTTTTTGGTCCCAGTTATAAGTCATTTCTATTGATGTTCCTTCATCCTCTCCTTGATAACCAACAAAGGTATTGGTGAATTGACCATCGGGATATTCGGTTTGACGTAGGATATCCATACCGAGTATTCGAGTATAAAAATCCATGGTTTTTTCTTGATCAAACACTCGGATCATCGTATGGTCAAGACGAAAGTCTGGTTTTTTAATCTGAGTCATTTTGTTCTCTCTGTATTATTGATTGACTATTTTATCAACCCTGGACGGATTGCGTTTGCCACTAACTCTTGAAATTTTCGGACGCTAATTTCCCAATAGGGAGACAACACGCCACCTGAAGCGGCTAGGTGGGATTGACGCCCTATCTGTAAGCGTTCGCCCATCTCATGATCTTCAAGATGCACACTATGCCATAAATTTTTTAGGTCCTGAATCTGCTGAGCACTGTATTTAGAATTTTTGTGAATATAAATCACTCTAAATTGACGAGTCGTACCCGCATTCATCGGAATGTTTAAATGAACTCCTAGCTGATCGGGTTGATAGGTACCCATCACAAAGTTTGGAAATAATGTCAGATATTGCGACGTAACGCCCAGAGTGCCTTCCCCTGCGTTAGCAACTTGCTCTTCAGATAGGTCGACCGCGCTACCGAGGCAATTACCTTCTACAACGGCATAATGATCTTCGAGTGGTTGACTAGTTGTGGTTTTATGGACGAACTGCACATGGTATGGCTCTATAAAATTTTCCATTAACAGTTTCCAATTACAGGCTACTTCACCAAACTCAATCATGGCGACAGGTTGGTACTGAGTCACATCGTTATCACCCATCATAGTCTTGAGGGGTTTTAGGAAATCTTCGATCGGTCCAGCATTTGAATCAAAATTAATAAAAATCCAGTCATGCCAAACCTCACAATCAATGGGTAGTAAACCATTTTCCTTTAGATTAAAACCTTCGCAGAGTTGTTTTGCTTCGCCACCAAAGAAGGGGGTGTTTTTAAGGTTGCCATCAAGATCGTAACTCCAGCTATGGTAAGGGCAGCGAAGCATGCGGCCACAGTTTGAAGTCTTTGCTACTAGTTGAAGGTTTCGATGTCGGCAAACATTATGAAAGGCTTTGATCTCATTGTTTTCACTTCGAATTAAAAAAATAGGCTGTCCAGCAATGGTTAGTGGATGAACATCACCCACTTTTGAAATTTGATGGGCGAATCCAGAAAATGTCCATGATTTGGCAAACAAATATTCATCTTCTAACTGCTTGAACGTATCACTAACATAGGCTGTACCCGGCAGCCCGTGTTTGGGTACGTTGTCTCTATCAAACTCGTCCAGTAACGCTGTGTTTAAAATTTGATTCATGGCCTAGAAACCTCACTATTTTGCCGTAAGTGCTAATATTTGTGCAATTTATTCCATAATACGTAAAAAATATACATTTAAATTACGATATAAGTAATTAAATTCTTGATTAATGCGTAATGCATATTTATGCTTGAAGTTAATTTATTCAAATTGATGACAGGATTAATAATTGATATGGCTCGTGGTATCAGAGTAGTAGAACCGCTAGATGAATCAGAGTCTATGGCAGATAACTCAGGTGTAGTGGGTGATTTTTTCAGTGATGATAAGTTAAATCGTGAAATAGTTGCCATGCTTCAATTAGATGGGCGTAGGGCATTTTCAGAGATAGCCAAAAGTCTATCGGTCTCTGAAGGTACGATTCGCAATCGTGTCAACAGCATGAAACAGGCTGGTATGTTACGTATTGTTGCAATTGCTGATCCAGTTGCAGCAGAATACAAGAGCGATGCAATGCTTGGTATTAAGGTGGCTTCTGGACATACCGTGCAGGCCCTATCAGAACGGCTGGCGGCTTCTCTTGATGTGATCTACATACTCTGGGTGAGCGGGCGTTATGACTTATTGGTTGAAGTTGTTAGTAATGATAGAAATGGATTCCTTTCTTTTTTGGATAAAGAAATAAATGGGCATCTAGATATTGCTTCGAGTGAAACTATGTCTGGACTTAAAAATTTCAAAAATCAGTTCCTCTTAAAGAAGTATTGGAGCTGAAAATATAACCTTCTGTAATAATTTTGGGTTAGTTTTTTACCACATAAAAAAAGTAATAGGAGAACGATATGACAGTTTATGTAGAAACCTTCGCAGAAGCCTTACCCTCAGCAGAGCGTGTTGCTGAAGTCCGTAAAGAGCTGGAAAATGCCGGCGTTGAATATGTACTTTCGAGCTGGATAGATTTATTTGGACTTCCAAAAACTAAGCCAGTACCAATGAGTGATTTTGAACAGTTGTGCATGGGTAAAGGACCTCAGTTTGCAGTCCACTCTATTTCATTTGTACCTGAGCTATCACCAGCCGATTCAGATCAGGTAATGGTACCGGATTTAGATGCGGTTTATATTTGTCCGTGGGATAAATCCATGGCAATTATTTTTGCCGACCTGTTTTGGGAAGACAAACCTTATAACGTTTGTCCACGTCAGGCTCTAAAGCGCCAAATTCGTGATGCTAAAGAGGCTGGTTTTGTTGGATATGCTGGCATTGAGCCCGAATTCATTGCGATGCGTTTTAATGATGAAGGGCAGCCAGTTAAAGCCTTTGATAATGACCCTGAAAAAGGCTTGCGCTCTCGTCGTCAGGCTTTTGGTTATGATGTTGAGCAATCAATTGACTCGATGCCATTTCTTAAAGATATGATTGATATTCTAGAAGATATGGGTTGGAACATGCATGACGTAGTGTGCGAAGGTGGTTACTCACAATTCGAATTGGATTTCCATTACACTGATTTATTAGAAATGGCTGATCGCTATACCTTCCTGCGCATTTTATTAAAAGAAGTCGCAAAGGAACACGACATGTTCATTACTTTTATGCCAAAGCCAACCAGTGGTGATTGGCGCTCGGGCGCCCATATTAACTTGTCTCTTCAAAAAGCAGATAAGCCAGGTGTCAATATATTTGGCAATGAAACAGATGGTTGGAGCGACGAGTCACGTTGGGCTGTTGGTGGTTTAATTGAACACTCGGAAGCCATTACAGCAATAGCTTGTCCAATTGTTAACTCTTATAACGGTCTAGTGCCGCGCGTCGGAGGCTTCGAAGGGGGGACCGTTACTTGGGCACCAACCAACATTACTTACGGCTTCAATAATCGTGCTGCGCAGTTCCGTCTGCCACAAAGTCGGTATTGTATTGAAAATCGTGCGGCAGATATGTGCATGAATATTTATCTTGGACTAGGCATGTCAATTGGCGGCGCTGTTGAAGGCATCCAGAATAAGATGGAGCCAGGCGAACCTTGTAACCTTAATCTGTATGACATGACAGATGCAGAGTTTGAAGCAGCTGGGATTAAAAGGTTACCACGTAATTTGATGATTGCCCTTGAAGCATTGCGTAACGATGAGTTAGCTAAGCAGGTCATGGGGCCAGTGATGTTACGATCCTATTTAGCCTACAAGGACGATGAGTGGGAACGTTATCACCAAACGGTGACCGACTGGGAAGTAACAGAATACCTACGACTCTTTTAATGGCAAGAGGAGGAGGTATTGAACCTCTTCCTCGCTCAATTCGGTTTGAAAATAAAATGACAAGCGTCCTAACATATGAAATCCCTGATTTTGAGCTTCAGTCAGGCAGTGTTTTACCCTGTGCTCGATTGGTTTATAAAACATACGGCGAGTTGAATGCTGCAAAAGATAATGTTGTAGTTTTACCCACTTTTTATACAGGCAATCACCAGCGTAACGAGGGTTTCTTTGGTGCAAATCGAGCTTTAAACCCAACGACGCATTTCATCATTTCAGTCAATATGTTTGGCAATGGTATTTCCTCGTCACCAAGTAATACTCCCGAACCCTTTAATGCGAGTAGTTTCCCTACCATTACGCTATTTGATAATGTTCGAGCGCAGCATATGTTACTTACGAAACTATTGGGGGTGACTGAAGTTAAGTTAGTCGTTGGCTGGTCAATGGCCGGTTGCCAAGCTTTTCAATGGGCCGCTCAGTACCCGAATATGGTAAAAGCCATCTTACCTTTTTGCGCCTCTTCAAAGACATCTGAGCATAATATTGTATTTCTTAAAGGCGTCAAAGCGAGTCTTCAGGCAGATGCTGTTTTTGATGACGGTAATTACCAAACACCGCCAACAAAAGGCTTGAAAGCATTTGGTCGAAATTATGCTGGCTGGGCTTTTTCACAAACTTTTTATCGAAAAAAAATGTACCGATTGAAAGGTTTTGATAGCGCTGAGGCTTTATTGCAAGATTGGGAGCAAGATCACCTTGATTGGGATGCCAATGATTTACTTTGTAAGTTAAAGACTTGGGCGCTAGGCGATATTAGTGCACAGTCAGCCTACGATGGTGACTTTTTAAAAGCACTTAAAGCTATAAAGGCAAGAACAATCATTATTGCTTGTGATGACGATATGTACTTTCGAGTTGAAGATAACGAAATTGAAGCCGCACAAATCATCAATGCAGAACTTCGTGTTTATTCATCACCATGGGGGCATTGTGTTGCTTCACCTGGCAATGATCCTGACTTTGAAAAGTTTCTAGATGAATCGATTTCAGAGCTATTATCCTAACTAAATTATTCCTTTAATTTCACCAACTGGAGAGTATGACAATGACAGCACCAAGCGTATATAGAATCGCCGATATTCAGGATCGTATTGATAACCTGCCAGAGAATGGAACTTTCATTAAACCATTCGTTACTATTGAAACTAGTACTAGTATGTGTGGTGGCATTAATGCACTGAACAAAATTTCGGTGCCATGGGACTTAACCTGTGATGAATTAATTTACTGTCTTCAAGGTACATTCCGTTTGGTGGTTGAAGATATTGGTTATGAACTAAACCCTGGCGATATGATGTTTGTACCTAAAGATAACCATGTTGTTTATGAATGTGATGATAAATGCGTTATTTTTTATTCGGCTTATCCAGTTGACTGGAAACAGCAAGCTGGCATTACCCATGTTCCAGGTATCGATTCAGATGAAATGCCGACGCCCTATAAGGACTAACAAAGACAATACCCTCTCTGCGGAGGAGAGGGTAATCTTGAGGCTTTTCCATTGACGATTCAAAAAATAATTGATACCTATCTTGAAGGTTGGAAGTTAGGTGATGGCGAGCTTAGCCTTTCGGTTACTGTCGATAGTTTTTACTATGATGATCCGAATAGGGGCCGTATTCAACGGCACGAGTTGGTTCAGTTTGTAGAAGATTTCAAGCGAGCAGCGGTAGAACTTGGTGCTAAAAAAAAGGCTAATCCATTTTTAATTTATAGTGATGTAGTGACTGACTATAATACCAGTCCAGTGACTGTCTGGTGTTGGTGGCAAGTCAACGGAACTGATTTTCAGGGCTGTGCCTTAGTTAAAGTTGGCGAAACGGGTGTTTTGCAAGAAAAGATCGCATACTTTTCGAAATTGCCCTAAACGATAGATTCAAAAGCTGTATTAGAAAAGTAGTAAAAGATTATGGCTTATCATCCGTACTCGATAAGTCCTTTATTCTGTTTTAACTTGATGGACGTGAATGTCTTGCTGTGGGTAAGGGATTTTAATACCGGCTTCATCTAACTTGCCCTTAATGCTCTCAAGTAACTCAGCTCTAACGGTCCAATAGTCTGTCGAATTTACCCAAGGACGAACATTCAAGTTAACGCTGCTATGACCCAGCTCTGAGACAGAAACGCTGGGTGTGGGGTCTTTCATAATAAGGACGTTCGACACTAATATCGCCATAATAATGTCACGCGCTTGACCGATATTTTCGTCATAACCAATCCCGATAACAAGGTCAATACGACGAGTAGGTAATGCACTAGTGTTGATAATAATACCGCTCAAAATAGCTGAGTTTGGAATAATGATGCGTTGGTTATCTCCAGTATGCATCAGGGTTGCAAACAATCCAATTTCGTCAATGACACCTGCTGCACCACCTGCGGTTACGAAGTCACCCATCTTGAATGGACGAAAAATGATGATCATAACGCCAGCCGCAAAATTAGATAATGAATCTTTTAGTGCTAAACCGACGGCTAAACTGACAGCACCTAAAACCGCTATTAATGATGTGACGTTTAAACCGAGGGAGTCTCCGGCGGCAAGTGCCACAACGATGATCAATAAGCCGTAAGCAATACGGCCTAAAAACTCGACTAGCATCGAGTCAGTTCCTGACTGGATGAGTACTTTCTTGAGTAGATTACTTAGGACTCGAGCAATGATTTTACCAATAATAAATATTGCAATTACAATACTGACTTTAATGCCCCAATCGATTCCATTATTAGCGATCCAGTTGGTTAGACTTTCCATATTTTTTCCAGTTTTAGAGTAATAAAATTACGAATCAATATTTATTTAAAGTGATAAATCCATTCCAAATAAAAACTGAGTTTGCAAATTCCTGTAGATCCAAGTCGACAGTGACTATGCGACTGGTAAATTTCGAAATAAGGGCTGAAAAAGTTATTATTGGCTTGAATGCCTTTATGTATGGATTAGAATTAAACCAAGTCTTACGTGATGACTTGATGACGATGAACCAAACGAAATTAAAGGTGTTGAACCTTGGGGCGTGCTGTCGCCGCAAGCACATGGACCATCCTTAGATTTACCGAGGACAAGCGACTATTAATGTGTAATACGGCTGAATATTTTCCTGTAATCGATGCCAGTCAATTACAAAATCGACGGCGGTATCATCAATTTAAATGGCGTTATCGGTTGAATCTGAAATTGGATAAGTTCGCAAAGTAAGTTTTTAATATAGTGTGCAAAACGTATTCTTAAATCCCCCGTCTATTGAGCTGAACTTCACGCCAACCAATATATAAGCCTGAGCTAACAATAACAGTGATACCCATAAAAACAATTATATCGGGTACTTCTCCCCAAAAGAAAAAGCCGGCCAGAATACTCCAAATCAATTGAACATATTTAAAGGGCGCAACTACCACCACTGGCGCATAGCGGAAAGCTTCAATCAAAAAGAAATGCGCAATAACAAAACTAGCAGCGCAAAAGGCATACCAGAAAATATGGGTTGGCTGTATTGGCTGCCAGCCATCACCACTAGTTGCCGCACCCGTTAAGGCCAAAATAATGGCTGTAGTTAGAATAATACGTTTTGATGACTCATCCGTGGTCATGGTTCGGGTCACCATGTCTCGAAAAGCATCTGCGACTGCCACTACCAGTGGTAATAAAATGGCCCAATGCATAGTAGAAGAGCCTGGCCGAATTACAATAAGCACTCCAAGAAACCCGATACTTACGGCTACTAGTCTTTGTATACCAACGGATTCCTTTAAAAAAAGGCGCCCAAATAAAGTCATGAACAAAGGTCCAGCAAAGGATATGGCTACCACCTCAGCCAATGGCAGGAACCTTAATGCAGTAACAAAAGCAAGAGATCCGATAGCGTAAAGTACCCCCCGATATAAATGCGGCCGCCAGCGACGAATTTCAAATAAAACTTCACCATCAAACCGCATCCATATAGCCACAATAACGGCAATCAGAATGGCCTGAATGAATATGATTTCGCCCGGAGGGTAGTTTGGCACCAGCCATTTCGTAATGGCATCATTGGTACTTAGAAATAAGCCAGCAAAAAGCATACAAAAAATGCCGCGGACATTGTTTGTGGTATTAGGCAATATTGATTTCAATAGTTATATGACTGAAGTAGTTATTAAAGAGCAACCAGTTCCAACAGTATCACTAATTGCGGAGCCTCCCTAGAGGCTGGGGATTACTTAATGTCGGGAGCCTGGGCGAACGGCATAACTATCGCCTAGGAATTCATCAAAGATGTCACTTACTTCAGGATGGCTGATAGGTCGACCAGAATCATCAATCAGCAGGTTTTGTTGCGACACATATGCCGCGTAAACAGTTGATTCACTTTCAGCTAAAAGATGGTAATAGGGTTGATCTTTTCGGGGGCGGATGTCTTCAGGAATTGATAGCCACCATTCTTCAGTATTATTGAATTCATGATCAACATCAACAATAACGCCTCTGAAAGGGAATTTCCGATGCTTTACAAGCTGTCCAATTGAAAATTTAGTTTGTATTATATTCATTCAGGTAAGTAAGTTGGGTCAAACATATTATTTTCAATGACTAGTGTGAATGAAATTAAATAGTCGTGTCCACTAAAAAACCAGTCTTTTTTTCAATGTTTAATCGATTGCTATAAATACCGGTATAATGGTTATACTTCGCTCGCCAAACGGCTTTTTATCAGATGAAATTAAAGTCACATACAATGAAAAAACTAATTATTAGAATATTAACGACCAGTGCCCTGTTTCTTTGTATTACATTGCCTGACACAGTAATAAGTGGGTCTAAAAAAATACAACAAGATACGGCTAGCTTGATGCAGTGTAAAGATCCAAGGCCTGAAATGTGTATCGGGCAGTACAAGCCCGTTTGCGCGATTAAAAATACGGGTGTTCAGTGCCTGACTTCATCATGTCTCTCAATCAAAGAACTCACTTATGCTAATGCTTGTGAAGCCTGTTCGGATTATAAAGTAGTTGAATATAAGCAAGGAGCCTGTTCGGAGTGATAGTGTTTTAACTTTTAAGGAGGAGATTCCTGTTAAGTCGAATGACACGGTATTTGATTTGAGAAAGCCATAGAATGCTGTACCGAACAGTCAGTTTCAGTATAATGTTATTAATCGAAATTTAACGGGTTGACTGGAGCTGTGAAGCTTTATCAAAACAATTACACAAAACGTTTTACTTTTAATAGGCTGCATTTTGATATTATCTTGCTCGGGTAAGCGCCCGCTTAACTTGGGTGTTTCGGACGGAGCTCTTGCTTTGTGTCCGGATACGCCAAACTGTGTTTCAAGTGATGCTAAAGACGCAAAACACCAAGTACAAAATTACACCTTAGCCCTAAAATCAGACGATGCTTGGCAAGCTGTCCGCAAATTAGTGTTGAAATTGGCCCGAACTAAAATTGTAAATGAATCTGATAGCTATCTCCATGCAGAATGTCGGAGTGCCATTTTTGGTTTTGTGGATGACTTCGAATTGTACTTGCACCCTGGTGACGAGTTTATTTCAATTCGGTCCGCTGCTCGTTTGGGTTTCTCTGATCTTGGTGTTAATCGCAAGCGTGTGGAACAACTTCGTTTAATACTCTTTGATCATGGTGTATTGAAATAGTTTATTTGACTATAGCCTCGATTAGTAAAGCCTATCATGCGTTCTATAAACGCGGGTCAAAACTGCATATCCCTTATTTAAATTAAAAGGTAGTACTTGATTATGTACGATTACAAAGCGCCATTAAAAGAAATGCAGTTCGTGGTTGAAGAGCTGGCTGAATTGGCAGCACTGACTGAGTTACCGGGTTACGAAGAGGCTAATGATGATCTTGTTGAGGCTATTCTCGAACAGGCGGGGAAATTTGCGGAAGAGGTCATTGCACCTTTGAATCAGCCGGGCGATGTCCATGGCACATTTATTGAGAATGGGCAGGTTGTTAGCCCACCAGGTTTCAAGGATGCCTTTAAACAGTTCTCTGATAATGGTTGGTTGAGCATTAAACAACCAATTGAATTTGATGGGCAAGGTTTGCCAAATTTACTGCATTCTGCGGTCACTGAAATTTGGAACTCATCCAACATTTCGTTAGCTTTGTGTCCTTTACTGACTTCTGGAGCCATTGAGTCGATAGATGCGCATGCAAGCGATGCGTTGAAACAGAAATACCTCAGTAAAATGATTTCAGGTCAGTGGACTGGCACTATGAATCTTACAGAGTCTCATGCAGGTACAGACTTGGCTGCCATTAGGACCCGGGCAGAACGCGATGGTGAAAATTACCGCATCAGTGGACAAAAAATATACATTACTTGGGGTGAGCATGAGATGACTGAAAATATTGTTCATCTTGTATTAGCCCGACTGCCGGATGCACCCGAGGGTGTGAAAGGTATTTCACTGTTCTTGGTGCCCAAATTTTTGGTAAATAGTGATGGCAGTTTGGGCGATAGAAATGATTTAAAAGTCGTCTCGTTAGAGCACAAGCTTGGCATACATGCCTCACCCACTTGCGTCATGAGTTATGGTGATAACGAGGGGGCTGTTGGTTATTTGATCGGTGAAGAGAATAATGGTTTAGCTTGCATGTTCACCATGATGAATAATGCGCGCCATGAAGTTGGAATGCAGGGTGTTGGTTTATCCGAAAGAGCTTATCAGGCCGCATTGGCATATGCACAAGAGAGAGTACAAGGCTATGCCCATGGATCAAATGATCGGGCCACTATTATTCATCACCCTGACGTTCGACGAATATTAATGCAAATGCGAGCGTTGAGTGAAGCCAGTCGTGCATTTGGATATGTTACAGCGAGTATGACGGACCTAGCAAACCGTTCGGTTTTGGACGATGATCGATCTCGTTATCAGCGCAGGCTTGATCTGTACATTCCTATTGTTAAATCGTGGTGTTCAGAAATGTCACAGGAAGTTACTTATTTGGGCGTACAGGTGCATGGTGGGATGGGCTTTGTTGAAGAAACGGGTGTAGCGCAATATATGCGTGATGCTCGCATTTTGACAATTTATGAGGGTACAACGGGGATTCAGGCGCTTGACTTAATGGGGCGTAAAATGTGGCGTGATCAAGGTCAGGGCATGGATGAGTTAATCGCTGATATGGAATCGTTCAAAAACACTATGCCTAGCGATACGGATGCCTTGAATCGTATCAAGCGTGAGTTTGGCCGTTCATTGGTTGGACTAAAGGAAACAACACAATGGTTTCTGGCTGAGGCTAATGATGACCCTTATCTAAGTGGCTCAATTGGTGTGAATTATATGATGCAAGTCGGTAATGTGATAGCAGGATGGTTGATGGCTCGATCTGCAGTTTTGGCTCAGCAGCATATAAATGCGGGTGTAAATGATGTATTTTATAGCAATAAAATAACGACAGCTTTATTTTTTGCGGAGCATATATTACCACGAAGTGAAGCCTTAAAAATAACGGTTCAGGCGGGTTCAGATAGTGTTATGGGTATTGGTGTTGATGCGTTTAAAATCCATTAAGATTTTAATGAGCCCTAAAGGAAATCAGAAAGTAAATGGTAAACGATTCAAATGAGTAAGCTTAAATCGAAACCTTACAAAGAGCTTGAGATTGGAGACCAAGGACGATTCTCGAAAACCGTTACTGAGCGTGACATTACTTTATTTGGTGAAAGCTCGGGTGACGTCAACCCGGTACATTTTGATGAAGCCTATGCCGCAAAGACTATTTTTAAAGGGCGGGTTGCTCACGGCCTCTGGTCCGCTAGTTTAATATCAACCTGTATTGGTACCGTTATGCCAGGGCCGGGTAGTATTTATTTGGGTCAAACATTAGAATTTAAATTACCCGCTCGTTTGGGTGATACCTTAACGGCCTTAGTTACTGTTGAGCAAAAGATTGATGCGAAAAAATTATTGATCCTCAATTGTGTGGTAACTAATCAAAAAAATGAAGTTGTTGTGAGCGGAAAAGCAAAGGTAATTCCACCGCGTAAGCGGGTTGAACTTAATGCGCCCGCTTTACCAGTAATTACTGTTGCCGACTGGCATTAGTGGTGCCTAAAGTTGATCACGATGGGCGGGCTGGTTTTAATTTCTTTACGTCGGTCCCTACGCGTTGGGGTGATGCCGATATGTTGGGACATATTAATAATGTTATATTTGTTCGTTATCTTGAATCAGGCCGTTTAGATTATCTGGATCGAGTGCTTGGGCTAAAATTCAAGCAGCCGATGGGGCAGGGTATCTTAGTGGCAGATATGCAAATTTCCTATTTGAGTCAGGTTCATCACCCGACAAATCTTGAAGTTTCAACGCGAATCAGTCGAATTGGCAATACTAGTTTTGACGTGTCGGCTAATATTTATGGTGACCATGGTCAGGTGGTAGTGACATCAAAAGCTGTCTGTGTTTGGTTTGATTTTGCATTGGGCCAGAAACGCACTGTACCGCCAGCAGCGAGAGAAGCGATTTTAAATTGTGAAGTAGTCAAGCCTCACTAAACCCAATTAGTCGAGAGTTTTGGTTGGAATTTTAGACTTATATAAAGCTACTTTCCAATCTGATACTATCACTTTGCTTTGCCTAATGGATGTTTTTTAAAGCAATTCGATAGGATTGGTTTTAGTTTTCGGATTGTGTGGTAGAATGTGCGCCGGTAGAAATCCCGTTCAATATAAATTACTTTGTAAATCAATGGCTTGCGTTAAATTGCCGTCTTTGGTGTATAAAGATAGAACGCTATTCCGTTGCAACATGCCAACAATAAGTGGGCAGTTAACAGTATTTTATAACTATTTTATTTGAGAATAACCATGGCTGACCTTGATAAGTATCGAAATATTGGCATTTTTGCCCATGTTGATGCTGGTAAAACAACGACAACTGAACGCATACTAAAGCTCACTGGAAAAATCCACAAAATTGGCGAAGTGCACGATGGTGCAGCGACCACTGATTTCATGGATCAAGAGCAAGAGCGTGGTATTACAATTCAATCAGCAGCGACAAGTTGTGAGTGGGACGGTCATCGTTTCAACATCATTGATACACCAGGGCACGTAGATTTCACAATTGAAGTTTATCGTTCATTAAAAGTACTTGATGGTGGCGTTGGCGTATTCTGTGGTTCTGGTGGTGTAGAGCCTCAATCAGAGACCAACTGGCGTTATGCGAATGAATCGCGCGTTGCTCGTGTCATCTTCGTTAATAAATTAGATCGATTAGGGGCTGATTATTACCGTGTTGTAAAGCAGGTCGAAGAAGTTCTGGGTGCTAACCCAATGATCATGGTGTTGCCAATTGGTACTGAAGAAGATTTTACTGGTTGCGTTGATTTGCTGACGCGTAAAGCGTGGGTATGGGACGGCACGGGTGACCCAACTAAATATGAAATTCAAGAGCCACCTGCTGATATGGCCGACATGGTAGAAGAGTATCGTGAAAAGCTGATTGAAATGGCTGTTGAGCAAGATGATGATTTGCTTGAAAAGTACCTTGATGGAGAAGAGCCTACATTAGAAGACATTAAGCGTTGTATTCGTAAGGGTACGATTGCGTTGGATTTCTTCCCAACTTACTGTGGATCGGCTTTCAAAAATAAAGGTATCCAGCTTGTATTGAATGCCGTGGTTGATTATTTGCCGAGTCCGACAGAAGTACCGCCTCAACCTGAAGTTGACCTTGAAGGTAATGCGACTGGCGATTTTGCTATTGTTGACGTCGACCGTCCGCTTCGTGCCTTGGCATTTAAGATTATGGATGACCGTTTTGGTGCCTTGACGTTTACTCGAATTTACTCAGGTAAGTTAGAAAAAGGTTCAAGCGTACTAAATACCTTCACGGGTAAGACAGAACGAATTGGCCGTATCGTAGAAATGCATGCGGATGACCGAATCGAACTTGATTCAGCCCAAGCAGGCGATATTGTTGCAATTGTTGGAATGAAAAACGTACAAACGGGCCACACTTTGTGTGATCCTAAATTCCCAGCAACTCTTGAACCTATGGTTTTTCCTGAGCCAGTTATTTCAATTTCAATTACGCCAAAGGATCAAAGTGCCTCTGAGAAAATGGGTGTTGCACTCGGTAAAATGATTAAAGAAGATCCATCTTTCCACGTCGAAACTGACGAGGAGAGTGGTGAGACAATTATTAAAGGGATGGGCGAGTTACACCTTGATATCAAAGTAGATATTTTGCGTCGCACGCACATGGTTGACGTAACTGTTGGTAAGCCGCAAGTAGCTTACCGCGAAACGATCACTCAGCGTATTGAAGATAGCTACACGCACAAGAAGCAAACCGGTGGTTCTGGTCAGTTTGGTAAGATCGACTATGTTGTCGAGCCAGGAGAGCCAGGCAGTGGTTATGAGTTTGAGTCAAAGGTAACGGGTGGTAACGTACCACGTGAATTCTGGACTGCAGTTGAAAAAGGTTTTGGCGTTTGTATGGTCGAAGGTGTATTGGCGGGCTTCCCACTGCTAGACGTTAAGATAACCCTGGTGGACGGTGCTTTTCATGCAGTTGATTCATCTGCCATTGCATTTGAGACTGCGGCCAAGGGTGGCTATCGTCAGTCAATACCAAAAGCCAGCCCACAGCTAATGGAACCAATCATGAAGGTTGACGTTTTTGTACCTGAGGATCACGTAGGTGATGTTATCGGTGACTTGAATCGACGACGTGGCATGATTAAGGCTCAAGAAGCCGCTGCCAGTGGCGTGCGTGTCAAAGCGAATGTACCTCTGTCAGAAATGTTTGGTTATATCGGTGATTTGCGGACGATGACCTCAGGCCGTGGTCAGTTTTCAATGGAATTTGAGCATTACTTACCCTGCCCAAAAAATGTATCTGAACAAGTTATTAAAGAAGTGAAAGAACGTAAAGAAGCTAAAAAGTAGTGTCTACAATCGAGTAATGGTGACTCGATATTGGAGGGCTTCGAATAATTCGGGGCCTTTTTCAATAAGGCGAAGATTAAAGTGTCAAATTAAGCGTTATTGCTATTGACAGAACCATACGCCATGTAGAGAATACGCACCTTGTTTGGAGGGGTTCCTGAGTGGCCAAAGGGGGCAGACTGTAAATCTGCTGGCTCAGCCTTCGGTGGTTCGAATCCACCTCCCTCCACCATTTATTAAGTTAAGGGTGACATTAGATTAAAGGTCAATGATTTATAATGATTATTGGTTACTGGCTAATCACTTAAGAAAAGAAAATCGTGCAGGAAAGTGCGACTGGTAAGGCCAGCAAGTTTAGCGGGCCTAATCCAGGGAAGTATAGCTTGCGGGTGTCGTATAATGGTATTACCTCAGCCTTCCAAGCTGATGACGCGGGTCCGATTCCCGCCACCCGCTCCATTTAAAAGGTAGAGTTGTTATTGAATTAAGCTCATGTAGCTCAGTCGGTAGAGCACTTCCTTGGTAAGGAAGAGGTCACCGGTTCGATTCCGGTCATGAGCTCCAATATCGAGCTTTAAGTTTTAAGACTAGTAATTATAGCTAGGGGCTAGTTTTAGCTGGATTGTAATTAGATTAAGTAGCGCTGAGAGAACTGTTATGTCAAAAGCAAAATTTGAAAGAAACAAGCCCCACGTCAATGTGGGAACAATTGGTCACGTCGATCATGGCAAGACTACGCTAACTGCAGCACTGACCAAAGTAATGGCAGAGCTACAAGGTGGTGAAGTTAAGGCATTCGCTGAGATCGATAATGCGCCTGAAGAAAAGGCACGTGGTATAACCATTTCAACGTCTCACGTTGAATATGAGTCACATAACCGTCACTACGCACACGTCGATTGTCCTGGTCACGCTGATTATGTTAAAAACATGATTACAGGCGCGGCTCAAATGGACGGCGCGATTCTTGTTTGTTCTGCAGCAGATGGCCCAATGCCACAAACGCGCGAGCACATACTGCTTGCACGTCAGGTAGGTGTTCCCTATATCGTTGTTTTCATGAACAAAGCTGACATGGTCGACGACGAAGAGTTGTTAGAGCTGGTTGAAATGGAAATTCGTGAATTACTCGATACCTATGATTTTCCAGGCGACGACACCCCAATTATTACAGGTTCTGCTTTGAAGGCACTAGAAGGTGATGCAAGTGACATCGGTGTTCCCTCTATCATCAAGTTAGTTGAGGCATTAGATACCTATGTCCCCGAGCCTGAACGCGCTATTGAAGGTGACTACCTAATGCCAGTAGAGGATGTTTTCTCTATTTCAGGTCGTGGTACTGTTGTAACCGGTCGTATTGAGCGTGGTATTGTTAAGGTCGGCGAAGAGATTGCTGTTGTCGGTATTACTGACACTATTAAGACCACCTGTACGGGTGTTGAAATGTTCCGAAAGTTGCTTGATCAAGGTCAGGCTGGTGATAACGTCGGTATTCTATTAAGAGGCACTAAGCGTGAAGACGTTCAACGCGGTCAAGTTTTAGCGAAGCCAGGTTCAATTACGCCGCACACAAAATTTGAATGTGAAGTGTATATTTTATCGAAAGATGAAGGTGGCCGTCATACGCCATTCTTTAATGGATATCGCCCACAGTTTTACTTCCGTACAACAGACGTGACTGGTGCTTGTGAATTACCTTCAGGTATTGAAATGGTAATGCCTGGTGACAACGTTAAGATGGAAGTTACCCTGATAGCGCCAATCGCAATGGACGATGGACTTCGCTTCGCAATACGTGAAGGTGGTCGTACCGTTGGTGCGGGTGTTGTTGCTAAGATTCTTGCATAAGGCGAATAATCAAGTAGTTAGATTGAGATAGTTAATTAAAAAGTAGTTTAAGTAAGGCGGGTGAAATACTCGAGTAAGAAAGCAGATATATTATTGCATCAGGGCGGGAGATGGGCTACCATCCCCGCCCTTCGTTTGACGGCGATAATATTTAGGGCGGGGTTTAGATCCGTCACCAAGTTTAGGACAGTGGCTCAATTGGTAGAGCAGCGGTCTCCAAAACCGCAGGTTGGGGGTTCGAGTCCCTCCTGTCCTGCCATATTCGCTATAGGTCGGGGTATTTTTGTGGTTACAAAGGCTGAACAGCCAGCATCAGGTCTTGATACGTTAAAGTTAATGTTAGCTTTAATCGTGTTAATTTCTTCCGTTGCTGGTTATTACTATTTTGAAGGTGAGTCTCAGTTATACCGAGTCCTTGGCTTACTTGTAGTGATTGGAATTGCGATCTTTTTGGTTACGATTACTGATATAGGTCGTAAGGCTCTTGGCTTCTTTAAAGATGCCAGAATCGAAGTGCGTAAAGTGGTCTGGCCAACCCGCCAGGAAACAATTCAAACAACATTGATGGTTATGGTCATGGTGTTTATAGTTGCACTCATGCTTTGGGCGGTTGATTCGGCCTTAGGTTGGGGTGTTCGAAGTATTTTGGCATCATGAACGTACTTAAGGCAAGCTACTTTGGTGATCTGTTTAAATGAGTGATATGTCGAACGAGCAAGTAGAAGGTCAAGAACCACTTGATGCAGAAGTTGAGCAGGTAGTCAATGAGGCGTGGCGTTGGTATGTTATACATGCCTACTCAGGCTTTGAAGCTTATGTGAAAAAGGTTTTAGAAAGTCGAGTTTTAACTTCTGAATTTAAGCAAAGTTTTGGAAAAATTCTTATTCCAACCGAAGAGGTTGTGGAAATGAGAGACGGTGTTAGACGCAAAAGTGAGCGTAAGTTTTTTCCGGGTTATGTATTAGTTCAGATGGAAATGAACAATGATACGTGGCACATGGTTAAGCAAGTGCCTAAAGTGCTTGGGTTTATCGGTGGAACCAGTTCTACGCCTGCTGCAATTACAGATGCAGAAGCTAATTCAATTTTAAATCGAGTTGAGGCTGGCGTCGATAAGCCAAAACCAAAAGTCTTATTTGAGGTTGGTGAGGTGGTCCGTGTTAATGATGGTCCATTCAACGATTTTAATGGTGTTGTTGAAGAAGTGAATTACGAGAAAAGTAAAATGCTGGTTTCGGTTCAAATTTTCGGTCGTTCTACCCCTGTAGAGCTTGGTTTTGGTCAGGTTGAAAAGGGTTAATAGCAGTTATTTTAAGTATTTTTAACAAGTTTGGGGAGGGCGAAGTGAGTAGTCCATTTGAACCCAGGAGAAAGTCGTTATGGCTAAAAAAATAATCAATTACGTTAAATTGCAAGTACCCGCTGGTGCTGCAAATCCCAGTCCACCCGTAGGACCAGCTTTGGGTCAACACGGTCTTAACATTATGGAGTTTTGTAAAGCGTTTAATGCACAGACTCAAGAAGCTGAAAAAGGCATGCCGTTACCGGTAGTCATAGCAGTTTATAGTGATAAGAGTTTTACTTTCGAAATTAAGACCCCACCTGCCTCAGTATTACTGATGAAAGCAGCTGGTCTTACGAAGGGAAGTGGCACACCAAACACTAACAAAGTGGGCAAAGTAACGCGTGCTCAATTAGAAGAGATTGCGACAACTAAAATGGTTGACCTGAACGCGAACGACATGGACGCTGCGGTTAATATTATTGCTGGTAGTGCTCGTAGTATGGGCCTCGAAGTGGAGGAAGTGTAACATGGCTAAATCTTCAAAGCGCTTTGCTGCAATTAGCGAGAAAGTTGATAAGACTAAACAGTATCCAATCGAAGACGGTTTGCAATTACTGAAAGATCTTAGTACGGCTAAATTCGATGAAGGAGTTGATGCGGCAATAAACTTGGGTGTTGATCCTCGTAAGTCGGATCAGAATGTACGCGGGTCTAGTGTATTGCCAAACGGTACGGGTAAGACCGTTCGCGTAGCCGTATTTACTCAAGGTGAAAATGCTGAAAAGGCATTAGCGGCTGGCGCTGACGTTGTCGGTATGCAAGATTTGGCCGAATCAATGAAAGCGGGTGATATCGACTTTGGTGTTGTTATTGCGAGCCCAGACGCCATGGGTGTTGTCGGTCAGTTAGGTCAACTTTTAGGGCCTCGTGGCTTAATGCCTAATCCAAAGGTGGGTACTGTTTCACCAGACGTTGCTACGGCTGTTAAAAATGCCAAAGCAGGTCAAGTCCGTTACAGGACAGACAAAGGCGGCATTATTCATTGCACCATTGGTAAATCTAGCTTTGAAATTGCACAGCTACGTGAAAATCTAGAGTTTCTACTGGCAGATTTGAAAAAAGCCAAGCCCAGTACGGCTAAAGGTGTTTATTTAAAGAAAATTTCAATTTCAACTACCATGGGTGCGGGTGTTGTGGTTGATCAAACTAGTCTAGATTTGAAATAGACTGGTTTGTATAATCTTTGAGAACACTGATGTTATTGTTAATTAATTTCATCGGTGACTCGTCAAAGACCGTGGGTGACTTGGGTCTGTTAGATTTTAAGTCTTAATTGCCTGCGTAGACGATCTTCTGAGACAGAAATATCTGGTTAAGAGGTCGTTAGTAATAGGTAGAGTTAGTCTTTCTAGTAATAGGGAGCTGACAATGCTGGAAGGGACTGAAGGACTGAACATTTGTTCAGTATGGTTTATTAATCAGGAGAACTTATATGCCTTTAACACTCGAGCAAAAGCAAGCAGTGGTGAGCGAAGTAGCGCAGGTTGCTACCGATGCACATTCTGTTATTGCGGCTGAGTATCAGGGCTTGTCGGTTGGTGAGATGACCCAATTACGTGTTCAGGCTCGTGAGTCTAATGTTCATTTACGTGTAGTCAAGAATACCTTGGCACGTCGCGCATTTGAAGGTACGGGCTGCGACTGCATGTGTAATTCGTTACAAGGTCAAATGGTTTATGCCTTTTCTATGGACGAGCCAGGTAGTGCTGCTCGTGTCTTGAAAAAGTTTGCAGATGCCAACGATAAACTAGTTGTTAAACTGATCGCCTTTGGTGGTGAGTTATTGGATCCGTCCGAAATTAAACGACTAGCTTTATTACCAACATACGATCAAGCAATCAGTTTACTGATGGCTGTGATGAAAGCCCCTGTCGAAAAACTTGCGCGTACTATGAACGAAGTACCGGGCAAGCTGACTCGAACAGTGGCTGCAATTCGCGATCAAAAACAAGCTTAATTATTTTATTATTTCTGTATCAGGAGAAGAACAATGGCAGTTTCTAAAGACGACATACTTGAAACTTTATCAAGCATGACAATAATGGAAGTAGTCGATTTAATTTCAGCAATGGAAGAAAAATTTGGCGTATCAGCAGCGGCAGCCGTCGCAGCAGCACCTGCTGGTGGCGACGCCGGTGGCGCAGCTGAAGCTGAAAAAGATGAATTTGACGTAGTATTAGTCAGCTTTGGCGAAAAGAAAGTTGGCGTTATTAAAGCGGTCCGTGGTATCACTGGTCTTGGTTTGAAAGAAGCTAAGGACATGGTTGAGAGCGCACCTGCTACTGTTAAAGAAGCGGCATCTAAGACAGAAGCTGAAGATCTTAAAAAGCAGCTTGAAGAAGCTGGCGCAACTGTAGAGCTTAAGTAATTAAGTATTGAAACGGTTGTCGGGTAGTTTTACCCAGCACTTATAAGCAAGGGCTGATGGCGGAAAACGTCATCAGCCCGCGCCTGTTTATGGCTATTATGAATTCTTCATATCTGCCCAATAAACAAAGCGAAACCAAACGTGACATGAAAACGGTTTTTTTACGAGGACTATAAATGGCTTACTCTTTTACTGAGAAAAAACGTATTCGCAGGGATTTCGGCAAACGACCCGCAGTCATTGATGAACCTTATCTATTGGCAATTCAAACGGATTCGTACAAACGTTTTCTAAATCCTGACGGCATTCAGAAAGGCACGGGTTTACAGCGTGCTTTTGAATCTATTTTTCCTATTGTCAGTTTTTCTGGCAATGTCGAGCTGGAATATGTCAGCTATCGAGTCAACCCTCCCGTATTTGATGTTAAAGAATGTCAAATCCGTGGCCTGACCTATGCAGCGCCGCTGCGAGTGTTAGTTCGACTAGTTATCTACGACAGAGAAGCTTCTGCCAAAAATCGGTCGGTAAAAGACGTCAAAGAACAAGAAGTGTATATGGGCGAAATGCCTTTAATGACAAATAACGGCACCTTTGTAATCAATGGTACAGAGCGAGTCATTGTTTCACAGTTACATCGTTCACCCGGTGTGTTTTATGATCACGATCGTGGTAAATCTCATTCATCTGGTAAACTATTATATTCAGCTCGCGTTATTCCCTATCGTGGCTCGTGGCTTGATTTTGAATTTGATCCTAAAGATTCTTTGTTTGTACGAATTGACCGTCGACGCAAATTACCAGCGACTATACTTTTGCGCTCACTTGGATTTGATAATGTCCAGATGTTGGATATGTTTTTTGAGCATGATATTTTTAAAATCAAAAAGAATGATATTGACATGGTTTTGGAAGCGGACCGCCTTAAGGGTGATACCGCTACTTTTGACATAGTTGTTAAAGGCGAGGTGATGGTCCCACAAGGTCGTCGTATTACTGCAAAGCATGTTAAAGATTTGAAAAAATCTTCCATTAAATCTTTAGCTGTTCCTGAAGATTTTATTCTAGGTAAGATTCTTGCTGATAATCTAGTCGATACTGAAACGGGTGAAGTATTTGCAAGCGCGAATGAGGAGATAACTGAAGAGTTAATCGTCTTAATACGCGAAAAAGGCATTAAACAGATTAAAACAATTTTTACTAATGAAATTGATCATGGTGCTTTTATTTCAAATGCGTTGGCTCTCGATCCAACAACAACTGACCTTGAAGCAAAAGTTGAAATTTATCGTATGATGCGCCCTGGCGAGCCACCCACTAAGGACTCTGCTGAAAATTTATTTCAGAATTTGTTTTTTAACAGTGAGCGTTATGACCTGTCTGAAGTAGGCCGAATGAAATTCAATCGTCGTCTTGGACGTGAAGAAATTCTGGGCAAAGGTACACTCTCTACAGATGATATTGTTGATGCTATGAAGGTTCTGATCGACATTCGTAACGGTAATGGTCAGGTCGATGATATTGACCATCTTGGTAATCGTAGAATCCGCAGTGTTGGCGAAATGGCTGAGAATGCATTCCGAACGGGCATTGTTCGAGTTGAGCGTGCGGTTCGTGACCGCCTGGGTCTTGTTGAATCAGAAGGCTTGATGCCCCAAGATATTATCAATGCCAAACCGGTTGCTGCAGCGGTTAAAGAGTTTTTTGGCTCGAGCCAACTATCGCAATTCATGGATCAAAATAATCCCTTATCGGAAGTAACGCACAAGCGACGTGTTTCAGCTTTAGGTCCTGGTGGTTTAACTCGAGAACGCGCGGGCTTTGAAGTTCGTGACGTACACCCAACACATTATGGTCGAGTATGTCCAATTGAGACACCTGAGGGACCAAACATTGGCCTTATTAACTCTTTATCTGTCTATGCTCGTACCAATCATTATGGTTTTTTGGAGACGCCTTATCGTAAAGTTGTTAACGGTAAAGTTACTGATGATGTCGAGTACTTATCTGCGATTGACGAAGGTCAGTATACGATTGCGCAGGCCAACGTTACTATTAATAAAAAAGGTTTAATTACTGACGAACTAGTGCCTTCACGTTTTCAAAATGAAGCGATCTTATCGTCAGTCGACAAAATCCAGTATATGGACGTGTCACCTAAACAAATTGTTTCAGTTGCGGCATCTTTAATTCCGTTTCTAGAGCACGACGATGCAAACAGAGCGTTAATGGGATCTAACATGCAACGCCAGGCTGTTCCTTGTCTACGGGCTGAAAAGCCGATTGTTGGAACTGGAATGGAGCGTGTTGTTGCGATTGACTCAGGTACTATTGTTAAAGCAGAACGTGGCGGTATTGTTGATTCTGTTGATGCCAGTAGAGTCGTTATACGGGTAAATGATAAAGAAACAACGGCTGGTGATCCAGGTGTTGATATTTATAACTTCACTAAATATACACGATCTAACCAAAACACCTGTATTAATCAAAAACCTTTAGTTAAACCGGGTGATAAGGTTGAAAAGAATGATGTTCTTGCTGATGGTGCTTCAACTGATTTAGGTGAGTTGGCTCTGGGACAGAACATGCAAGTCGCATTTATGCCCTGGAATGGTTACAACTTTGAAGATTCAATTTTATTATCAGAGCGTGTGGTAAAAGAAGATCGTTTCACTACTATTCATATCGAAGAGCTCAGCTGTTTAGCGAGAGACACTAAATTAGGTTCAGAAGAAATTACAGCTGATATTCCTAATGTGAGTGAAGGTTTATTGTCTAAGTTAGACGAGTCTGGTGTGGTGTATGTTGGTGCTGAAGTTAAAGCGGGCGACATTCTTGTTGGTAAAGTCACACCTAAAGGTGAAACTCAGCTAACACCAGAAGAAAAGTTGCTTCGGGCCATTTTTGGTGAGAAGGCTTCTGACGTAAAAGATACGTCACTTCGAATGAAGTCTGGTGTTGTTGGAACCGTGGTTGATGTTCGAGTTTTCACTCGTGATGGTGTTGATAAAGACGCTCGTGCACTTGAGAATGAACGGGCAGAAATTATTTCTTTAAAGAAAGATCTTGACGACCAGTTCCGCATTATCGAAGGTAATATTTACCAACGTGTGGCTCGCTTAATCACTGGGCAACCTGCCAGTGGTGGCCCAGAAGGTCTAAAGCGCGGTGCAGTAATAACTAAAGAGTATCTGGCTTCTATCAGTCGTGACCAGTGGTCAAGCATTCGGATGAGTGATGACACAGTCAGTAAAGAGCTAGAATCTTTGAGTGACCAGCTTGCTGGTCAACGCTCAGAATTCGATAGCTTATTCGAAGAAAAGAAAAATAAAGTCACAGCCGGTGATGATTTAAAGCCAGGTGTCCTTAAGATGGTAAAGGTTTACGTCGCGGTTAAGCGTCGGATGCAACCAGGCGACAAAATGGCTGGACGCCACGGCAACAAGGGCGTTGTTTCGATGATTGTGCCTGAAGAAGACATGCCATATAGAGCTGATGGTACTCCGATTGATATCGTTTTGAATCCACTTGGTGTTCCCTCTCGTATGAATGTTGGACAGGTACTCGAGGCGCATCTTGGTTGGGCAGCGAATGGTCTGGGCTTAAAAATTGGGGGTATGCTAGATGCTCATACCAAAGCGGAAGAGTTACGTAGTTTTCTGAAGAAAATTTATAACAGTACTAGTGATAAAGTAGACTTTAGTAAATTTAGCGACACTGAAATCACGGAGCTGTGTAAAAATCTTAGACGTGGCGTACCAATGGCAACACCCGTTTTTGATGGCGCTGACGAAGATGAAATTCGTACCATGCTTGCGTTAGCTGATTTACCCGAAACAGGTCAGACGACATTAATTGACGGACGTTCGGGAGAAGAGTTTGATCGCCCCGTAACCGTTGGTTACATGTATATGCTTAAGCTAAATCATTTGGTAGACGATAAGATGCATGCTCGTTCAACAGGCCCGTACAGCTTAGTGACTCAGCAACCATTGGGTGGTAAAGCTCAGTTCGGAGGTCAGCGCTTTGGAGAAATGGAGGTGTGGGCTCTAGAGTCATATGGTGCGGCTTATACGCTACAGGAAATGTTGACTGTTAAATCAGATGACGTGAATGGTCGTAATAAGATGTACAAGAATATCGTAGATGGCGACTTCAGTATGGAACCAGGCATGCCTGAGTCATTTAACGTGTTGCTTAAAGAGATTCGTTCTTTGAGCCTTAACATAGAGCTTGAACAGGAGTAATCATGAAAGACTTACTTAATTTATTAAAGAAGCAGGGCCAGGTTGACGACTTTGATCATATCAAGGTTGGCTTAGCATCTCCTGATATGGTTCGCTCATGGTCTTATGGCGAAGTCAAAAAGCCTGAAACTATTAATTATCGTACCTTTAAGCCAGAGCGTGATGGTTTGTTTTGTGCCAAAGTTTTTGGTCCGGTTAAAGACTTTGAGTGTTTGTGTGGAAAATACAAGCGCCTCAAGCACCGTGGTGTCGTGTGTGAGAAATGTGGTGTCGAAGTTACGCAGACTAAAGTTCGTCGTGATCGTATGGGACACATTGAATTAGCTTGTCCGATTGCTCATATTTGGTTTCTTAAATCGCTACCATCGCGTATTGGTTTGTTGCTTGATATGACACTACGAGATATTGAACGTGTACTTTACTTCGAAGGTTTTGTTGTTATTGATCCAGGTATGACGACGCTCGAAAAAGGGCAGCTTTTAAATGATGAGATGTACCTAGAAGCGACTGAAGAATTTGGTGATGATTTTAACGCCAAGATGGGTGCTGAAGCTATTTTTGAGTTATTGAAAGAAGTTGACCTTAAAAGCGATACGATTACTCTTCGGGAAGAAATCGAAAGCACAAAATCTGAAACAAAATTTAAGCGTTTGTCTAAACGTCTAAAGCTGGTTGAAGCATTTATCGATTCTGGTAATAAGCCTGAATGGATGGTTATGACCGTTCTTCCAGTCTTACCACCCGATCTACGTCCTTTAGTACCTCTCGATGGAGGACGATTTGCAACCTCCGACTTGAACGATTTGTATCGTCGAGTGATTAATCGAAATAACCGTCTCAAGCGATTGCTGGAATTAAACGCCCCCGATATTATTGTACGCAACGAAAAGCGTATGCTTCAAGAGTCAGTGGATGCGTTACTTGATAATGGCCGACGTGGACGCGCTATCACTGGTACCAACAAACGGCCTTTAAAATCGTTGTCAGACATGATCAAGGGTAAGCAAGGTCGTTTCCGTCAAAACCTACTAGGTAAGCGAGTCGATTACTCTGGTCGTTCGGTTATTGTTGTTGGTCCAACCCTTAAGTTGCATCAATGTGGTTTACCGAAAAAAATGGCGCTTGAATTATTTAAGCCTTTTATTTTTAGTAAGCTTCAGCTTCGTGGCCTAGCGACAACTATTAAAGCTGCTAAAAAACTGGTTGAACGAGAAGTAGCCGAAGTTTGGGACATCCTTGAAGAGGTTATCCGTGAACATCCAATCATGCTTAATCGTGCCCCAACACTTCATCGTTTGGGAATTCAGGCTTTTGAACCCACTCTCATCGAAGGTAAAGCAATTCAGTTGCATCCATTAGTTTGTACCGCGTTCAACGCTGACTTTGACGGCGATCAAATGGCTGTTCACGTGCCGTTGTCAATCGAAGCGCAGTTAGAAGTACGAACGCTAATGATGTCCACTAACAATATACTTTCGCCAGCCAACGGCAAGCCTATCATTGTACCGACTCAGGATATTATCTTAGGTCTTTACTACATGACTCGGGAAAAGATTAATTCTACTGGCGAAGGCATGGTGTTTAGTGATGCTAAAGAAGTGTTACGTGCCTATCAAACGAACGTTGTTGCATTGCAAGCTAAAATTGAATGCCGAGTGGTAGAATATACGAAAGATGACGAAGGCAATAAAATTGCTCACAAACGACGTGTTGAAACTACCGTAGGTCGAGCTATTTTAAGTGAGTTGCTACCTAAAGGTTTATCTTTCGACCAAATTAATAAAACATTAGATAAGAAAAATGTCTCAAAGTTAATTGACGCCTGTTATCGAGATGTTGGCCTTAAAGACACCGTTATTCTTGCCGACCAATTGATGTATACCGGTTACAAGTATGCGACCAAATCGGGCATATCAATCGGTGTTAATGACATGATTATTCCTGACGAAAAGGCTGCGCTTATTAGTGCAGCAGAAGCAGACATTAAAGAAATTGAAAAGCAATGGTCGACTGGACTAGTTACTTCAGGTGAACGTTATAACAAAGTAGTTGATATTTGGTCTCATACGAATGACAAAGTTGCCCGTGCAATGATGGTTGAGATTGGTAAAGAAACAGTTACTGACGCTAAAGGTAAAAAGATTGTTCAGGACTCTTTCAATTCAATTTTTGTAATGGCTGATTCTGGTGCTCGAGGCTCTGCAGCGCAAATTAGGCAGTTAGCCGGAATGCGTGGTTTGATGGCCAAGCCCGACGGTTCTATCATTGAGAATGCTATAACAGCAAACTTCCGTGAAGGATTAGATGTTTTACAGTACTTTATTTCTACTCACGGTGCTCGTAAAGGTCTTGCAGATACTGCATTGAAAACAGCAAACTCAGGCTACTTAACGCGTAGATTAGTGGACGTATCACAAGATCTTGTCGTAAACGAAGATGACTGTGGCACAATGAAAGGCATTGTCTTAAAGCCAGTCATTGAAGGTGGCGATATTGTTGTCGAGTTGGGTGAGCGAGTGCTAGGTCGAACATTACAGCAAGACTTAATCGGCAACGATGGTGAAGTGTTAATTGCAAATGGCACACTGATTGAAGAAGCTGAAGTTGATATTATTGATGAGGTTGGTGTTGATGAACTGATTGTTCGTTCCGCAGTAACCTGTGAGACCCGATATGGTTTATGCGTAAAGTGTTACGGCCGTGAATTAGCTCGTGGCCATGAAGTAGGCAAAGGCGAGGCTGTTGGTGTTTTGGCTGCTCAGTCCATCGGTGAGCCGGGTACTCAGTTAACAATGCGGACTTTCCACATCGGTGGTGCGGCCAGTAGTTCTGCATCAGTCAATAGTATTGAGATCAAGAATCAAGGCACTGTTAAATTTCATAACGTAAAAACCGTTAAGAATTCGTCTGGTAAGTTAGTGGCCGTGTCACGTTCAGGTGAAGTTGGTATTATTGATGTTAACGGACGTGAAAAAGAACGTTATAAGATTCCTTATGGTTCTGAGTTTGTGGTTAAGGACAATCAAAAAGTTAAAGCCGGTCAAACAGTAGCTAATTGGGATCCACACATGCACCCAGTCATTACCGAGGTTGCTGGTAAGGTTAAGTTTTCAGATTTTATGGAAGCAGTAACGGTTCAGCATCGAGTTGATGACACCACGGGCCTTACTTCAATTGAAGTAATGGATGACTCCATTCGGTCTAACGCGGGTAAAGAGCTGCGTCCAACTATCGAGTTAATTGATAGTAAGGGTGAGGCCTTGTGTTATGCAGGGACTAATATCCCAGCACATTACATGTTACCCGGTGGCGCATTCGTGAATGTTTCGGATGGTGCCTCTATATCGGTTGGTGACGTTATTGCTAGAATTCCGCAAGAATCATCGAAGAACCGAGATATTACCGGTGGCTTGCCACGAGTTGCTGATTTGTTCGAAGCTAGAAAGCCAAAGGAGCCAGCCGTACTTTCTGAAATGACGGGTGTTGTATCTTATGGTAAGGAAACTAAAGGCAAGAAGCGTTTAGTTATTACCAATAAAGATAATGAATCAATCGAGACATTGATTCCGAAATTTCGTCATATTAATGTGTTTGAAGGTGAGCATGTTGAAAAAGGCGAGGTTTTGGTTGATGGTGAGTTAGATTCTCATGACATTGTTCGCATTAAAGGTTTGCAGGACCTAACTACCTATATGGTTGATGAAGTTCAAGATGTTTATCGTTTGCAAGGTGTTGGAATCAACGATAAGCATATCGAAGTCATTGTTCGTCAAATGTTGCGTAAGGTTACAATTGTAAATGGTGGTGATACGCGTCTTATCCGTGGTGATCAGGTTGATAAATCACGAGTATTAGATTTAAATGACAAAGCTGTATTATTGAATAAAATGCCAGCTACTTATACTCAAGATCTGTTGGGTATCACTAAAGCATCGCTCGTAACTGAGTCATTCATTTCAGCAGCTTCTTTTCAGGAAACAACTCGAGTCCTAACCGAGGCAGCCGTTAGAGGTGCTAAGGATGATCTGCGCGGACTGAAAGAGAATGTCATCGTAGGGCGACTGATCCCTGCTGGAACCGGTCAGACCTATCATGAAGAGCGTCGTAAGCGCCGTATGAAACCCATTATGCCTGTAATGCCAGATATGTCTGAAGCAGTAGCGTCAACAGATATTTTGGAAATGGTTGTAGATGCTCCTATCGACCCATCATTGGGTGCAGTGACAACTACTACGGAATAGGGCTTTAAGCAAAGCTTGTTTTATTACTGAGAACCAGCCAATCACTATTCGTTGTTGGCTGGTTCAAAGTATTTATAATTCTTTTTAATACTGGCGTGAAATCCTGCTCAGTTTTTATTTTATCCCTCATCCCTCGCTAAATAATAATAGGCAATATTTAATTAACCTTAAGGTCAAATCCTAAAAGCGACATAAACGCAATTTAGTTTAGGCTTGACAGATGGTCCATTTGAGCGTGTTGCTAGTTCACATAAAAGTGATAAATAAATGGTCCGATATTGTAATGTGAAGGATCAATCTATTATTGGTATCTAAAATAATTAGCAAGTTTAAACATGCGTTAATTATGCCTCAGGTTATTTTAAGAAAAGAAATAGAAGTTTGTTGCCTGACAAAAATAATATGCTAAATATAAGATCCATATTACACAGTTGTGCCAGGCCTTTTTTATGAACTAACATTCAAAAAAAAGATAAAAATCAATTTAACTGTCAACAGTTCTTTTTCTAAGCCAACCTAGGCGGTGAATGAAGCATCTCATAGAAACGTCTCAACTTTACCTAACAGAAAACTCAGATTAAATAGTAGTGGTCTAAAAACCAAATAGAGTTGACTCACTTAACTATCAAGTCGACATAATGATTATTAAAACTTCTAGGTAAAGGACAGCTATCATCAATGAAATACTCTTGAATACTGGCAAGGAGAAAATTAATATGATGGTTCAAGGTTATTAACACCTAATAGAAGTTTCATTAACTAGGGTTAACGGTTGAATTTAAACTATGGATAAAGTTTAAGGCTAACCATTGGGTTTATATCCGAAGAAAAAGGTTCAGGCTGAATATATTAAATATTTTTGACTCAATAATGATTGTACAAGTCTAAGAGCTGTTGAGTAAGAAGGTTTAAAGCCATTAAGAGGGTGCCTAAATGAACAAGTCTTTAAACAGTCTTCATAAATGACAAAACAGCGGTTGACAGCAAGCCCTTTCGCCCCTAGAATTCTGCCTCCCAATATCAGGCCACCGTCGGGTGATGCCTGTTGTTTGTATATTGAAGATAAAATTATTAGTCTGCTCTAAGGAGAGTCGAATAGATGGCAACAGTTAACCAGTTGGTGCGCAAGCCGCGCCAATCAAAGCGGTCCAAGAGTAATGTACCAGCCTTAGAGGCATCGCCTCAAAAGCGTGGTGTGTGCACTCGCGTTTATACCACAACGCCAAAGAAGCCAAATTCAGCCTTGAGAAAGGTTGCTCGTGTCCGTTTAACGACTGGGTATGAAGTGGCTTCCTATATTGGTGGAGAAGGTCACAACCTGCAGGAGCACTCAGTTGTTCTTGTTAGAGGTGGACGTGTTAAAGATTTACCGGGTGTTCGTTACCATGTTGTTCGTGGTAGTTTGGATACTCAGGGTGTTCCATCGCGTCGTCAAGGGCGTTCAAAATACGGCGCTAAGCGTCCCAAGTCATAGGTTTTAAGAAAAATGCCAAGACGTAGAGAAGTACCAAAAAGAGTGATTTTGCCAGACCCCAAGTTTGGTGATCTTCAAATTGCTAAATTCATTAATATGATTATGCGTAGTGGTAAAAAATCCACAGCGGAAAGAATTTTGTATTTTGCTTTAGACAATGTAGCGGCAAAGAGTCCAATGGATTCTATTGAGCTATTGGAAAAAGCGCTTGAAAATGTTCGTCCTGTTGTCGAGGTTAAATCTCGCCGAGTGGGTGGGGCAACTTATCAAGTGCCTATTGAAGTTCGTGTTTCACGTCGTAATACTTTGGCCATGCGTTGGTTAATTGACGCGGCTCAAAAACGTGGCGAAAAGACAATGGCCCAGAAGCTAGCTGGTGAATTACTAGACGCTTCAGAAAGTAAAGGTTCAGCGGTTAAGAAGCGTGAAGATACGCATCGTATGGCTGAAGCCAATAAGGCATTTGCTCACTTCCGTTGGTAGTGACTACTAGCTGCTTTAAGTGGCTGTAATCTAGTAATAAGAAATTTAGGAAGGCAGCACGGTGGCTCGTACGACCCCGATAACTCAGTATCGTAATATCGGCATAATGGCCCATATTGATGCAGGAAAGACGACCACTACAGAACGTATATTGTTTTATACCGGTGTATCTCACAAGATAGGCGAGGTTCACGACGGTGCTGCAGTGATGGATTGGATGGAGCAGGAGCAAGAACGGGGTATCACGATTACCTCCGCAGCTACTACTTGTTTTTGGAAGGGCATGGATGAGCAGTTTGAGGCTCATCGCATTAACATTATAGACACACCAGGGCATGTTGACTTTACTATTGAAGTTGAAAGGTCGTTAAGAGTCTTGGATGGCGCATGTGCAGTGTTTTGTGCAGTAGGTGGCGTTGAGCCACAATCCGAAACTGTTTGGCGTCAAGCAAATAAGTATGGAGTGCCAAGAATGGCATTCGTTAATAAAATGGATCGGCAAGGTGCGGATTTTGAGCGAGTCGTATTACAGATTAAAGATCGGTTAGGTAGTAACCCGATCCCAGTGCAAATCAATATTGGTTCAGAAGACCAGTTTAAAGGTGTTGTGGATCTGGTAAGAATGAGGGCAATTATCTGGGATGAATCCAATATGGGTACAACCTACGTTGAAGAAGATATTCCTGAAGCATTGCTACCGGAAACTACAGTTTGGCGTGAAAGGATGCTGGAAGCTGCGGCTGAAGCCAGCGATGATCTAATGGAAAAGTACCTTGAAGAGGGTGTTTTAAATGAAGATGAAATTTATCGAGGTTTACGAATTAGAACGCTGAGTGGTGAGATTGTCCCAACACTCTGTGGTAGTGCTTTTAAAAATAAGGGTGTTCAAGCAATGCTTGATGCCATCATTCGTTATATGCCGTCTCCATTAGATGTTCCTGCTATTAAAGGCGTTATTGGTGACGAGTCTTCGGATGTAGAGGAGGAGCGACTAGCTGATGACAAACAGCCTTTTGCGGCGCTTGCATTTAAGATAGCCACTGATCCTTTCGTTGGTAGCTTAACTTTTTTCCGAGTTTATTCGGGAACTTTGAAATCAGGTGATTCTGTTTTCAATTCAATTCGTGGAAAGAAAGACCGTGTTGGTCGCATATTGCAAATGCATGCTAATTCACGTGAAGAAATAAAAGAAGTTCGTGCGGGTGATATAGCTGCCGCGGTCGGCCTTAGAGATGTTGGTACAGGTGACACCCTGTGTGATGCATCGAGCAAAATTATGCTTGAGCGCATGATTTTTCCAGATCCCGTTATTTCGGTTGCAGTTGAACCTAAAACGCTTTCTGATCAGGACAAGATGGGAACCGCTCTTGGCAAATTGGCTAAGGAAGATCCCTCTTTTCAGGTGCATACAGACGAAGAGTCAGGTCAGACAATCATATCTGGCATGGGCGAATTACACCTTGATATTATTGTTGACCGTATGAAGCGTGAATTTAATGTCGGCGCCAATATTGGTAAACCACAAGTTGCGTTTAGAGAAACAATACGTGACACGATTGATCAAGAAGGTAAGTTTATACGTCAAAGTGGCGGTCGAGGAATGTACGGTCATGTTTGCATTAAGTTAGAGCCACTAGCAGTGGGTTCTGGTTATATATTTGAAAATGCAATTGTAGGTGGTGTTGTTCCTAGAGAATATATATCAGCAATTGATAAAGGTATTCAAGAGCAGATGGATAACGGCGTTTTAGGTGGTTTTCCTTTAGTTGACATTAAAGTAACCCTGTTTGATGGGTCTTATCATGATGTTGATTCAAATGAAATGGCTTTTAAATTGGCGGGTTCTCAGGCAATGCGAGAAGGGGCTTTAGCTGCTTCACCGGTTTTACTTGAACCAGTTATGGGTGTTGAAGTAGTCACACCAGAAGATTACATGGGTGATGTGATGGGAGACCTGAATCGTCGGCGTGGTATTGTTGTTGGTATGGATGATTCGCCAGCAGGTAAGATAATTCGTGCCTCAGTGCCGTTGTCTCAGATGTTTGGATACGCAACTGATTTGCGTTCTGCAACACAAGGACGCGCTACTTACTCCATGGAGTTTGAGAAGTACGATGAGGCGCCAAAAAGTGTTGCTGATGCAATCATTAATGGCGGAAACTAAGTTTAATCTCGGTCTAAGCCGACAAACTAATTTGTGATAGAGGAGCATTCTTATGTCAAAAGCAAAATTTGAAAGAAACAAGCCCCACGTCAATGTGGGAACAATTGGTCACGTCGATCATGGCAAGACTACGCTAACTGCAGCACTGACCAAAGTAATGGCAGAGCTACAAGGTGGTGAAGTTAAGGCATTCGCTGAGATCGATAATGCGCCTGAAGAAAAGGCACGTGGTATAACCATTTCAACGTCTCACGTTGAATATGAGTCACATAACCGTCACTACGCACACGTCGATTGTCCTGGTCACGCTGATTATGTTAAAAACATGATTACAGGCGCGGCTCAAATGGACGGCGCGATTCTTGTTTGTTCTGCAGCAGATGGCCCAATGCCACAAACGCGCGAGCACATACTGCTTGCACGTCAGGTAGGTGTTCCCTATATCGTTGTTTTCATGAACAAAGCTGACATGGTCGACGACGAAGAGTTGTTAGAGCTGGTTGAAATGGAAATTCGTGAATTACTCGATACCTATGATTTTCCAGGCGACGACACCCCAATTATTACAGGTTCTGCTTTGAAGGCACTAGAAGGTGATGCAAGTGACATCGGTGTTCCCTCTATCATCAAGTTAGTTGAGGCATTAGATACCTATGTCCCCGAGCCTGAACGCGCTATTGAAGGTGACTACCTAATGCCAGTAGAGGATGTTTTCTCTATTTCAGGTCGTGGTACTGTTGTAACCGGTCGTATTGAGCGTGGTATTGTTAAGGTCGGCGAAGAGATTGCTGTTGTCGGTATTACTGACACTATTAAGACCACCTGTACGGGTGTTGAAATGTTCCGAAAGTTGCTTGATCAAGGTCAGGCTGGTGATAACGTCGGTATTCTATTAAGAGGCACTAAGCGTGAAGACGTTCAACGCGGTCAAGTTTTAGCGAAGCCAGGTTCAATTACGCCGCACACAAAATTTGAATGTGAAGTGTATATTTTATCGAAAGATGAAGGTGGCCGTCATACGCCATTCTTTAATGGATATCGCCCACAGTTTTACTTCCGTACAACAGACGTGACTGGTGCTTGTGAATTACCTTCAGGTATTGAAATGGTAATGCCTGGTGACAACGTTAAGATGGAAGTTACCCTGATAGCGCCAATCGCAATGGACGATGGACTTCGCTTCGCAATACGTGAAGGTGGTCGTACCGTTGGTGCGGGTGTTGTTGCTAAGATTCTTGCATAATAAATTCCCAAATAAATCGGATATATAGACATGGCTACTAATCAAACGATACGGATTCGCCTCAAGGCTTTTGATCATAGATTGATTGATCGTTCGGCAGCTGAAATAGTTGAAACAGCAAAACGAACAGGTGCTCGAGTAAAAGGTCCAATTCCTTTACCGACGCGTAAAGAACGTTTTACTATTTTGGTATCACCGCACGTTAATAAAGATGCTCGTGATCAATATGAAATTCGTACACACAAACGTTTGATGGATATTGTAGACCCTACAGATAAGACTGTTGACGCGCTGATGAAGCTCGATCTTGCAGCGGGTGTAGATGTTCAAATTAAGCTTAACTAATCAGATTTATTCTGTTATAGTGCGCGCCCTCGCGGCCCGAAGCAGTTTTTTGTTTCGGGCCGCGACTTCGATAAAAGCTGATTAAATCAGTAGTTTAGTTTCAGATGAGGTTAAAAATGTCTCTCGGATTAGTAGGACGTAAAGTCGGTATGACCCGGGTTTTTTCTGATGACGGTGTATCAACTCCAGTTACCGTTATAGAAGTAGAGCCCAACCGTGTTTCACAGATCAAAACTGTAGAGACTGATGGTTATACCGCTGTTCAAGTTATTACAGGTACACGCCGTGCTAGTCGTGTGACAAAGCCGTTGGCTGGTCACTATCGTAAAGCAGGTGTAGAGCCGGGCCGTGGTGCTTGGGAATTTCGGGTCGATTCGGTTGAAGGCGTTGAACTTGGCTCTGAGATTCATGTTGGTATTTTTGAGCAAGGTCAAATTGTAGATGTTGCTGGTGTTAGTAAGGGTAAGGGATTTCAGGGCGGTATCAAGCGTCATAATTTCACCATGCAGGATGCAACGCATGGTAACTCTATCTCACATCGTTCAAACGGTTCGATAGGTCAAAACCAAACCCCTGGTCGAGTGTTCAAGGGTAAGAAGATGTCAGGGCATATGGGTGCGGCTAATGTCACTACTCAAAATCTCCAAATCGTAAGGATTGATGCAGAGCGCAACTTGGTCCTGATTCGTGGTGCAGTCCCTGGCGCAAAAAGTGGTGACGTAGTCATCCTTCCTGCGGTCAAGCAATAAGAGCTATAAAGGTAGAGAATAGACGAAATGGATATTACCATTCATAATTCAAAAAAGAAGGTGACTGTATCAGACGCCACCTTCGACGTAAGTTTCAATGAGCCTTTGGTTCATCAGCTTGTTGTGTCATATATGAGCGCAGCTCGTGCTGGTACTGTTGCCCAGAAAAATCGAGCTTCGGTCAGTGGTGGTGGTGCTAAGCCTTGGCGTCAAAAAGGTACGGGCCGAGCTCGTGCTGGTACTATTAGAAGTCCAATTTGGCGTTCTGGTGGCGTCACTTTTGCGGCTAGTCCTCGGGACTATACTAAAAAGTTAAATAAAAAAATGTATCGTGTGGGTATGCGTAGCTTAATATCTGAACTAATACGCCAGCAACGTCTAATTTTAATTGAAGAGCTAGGTGTTGCCGAAGCAAAGACTAAGGTTATGATTGCTAAGCTCGAAGAGCTTGGTGTGAGTAATGCTTTAATTTTAACGGATGGTCTTGATTCTGCTGTTTATTTGGCTGCACGTAACATTCCGCATATCCAAGTAATGGATATTGCCGTTGTTGATCCCTTGAGCTTGGTTCGTCAAGAGCATGTGGTTATTGATAAGGCTGCGTTGAAAAAACTTGAGGAGCGCTTGTCGTGAATGATCAAAGAATATTTCAGGTCCTTTTAGCACCGCATATATCTGAGAAGGCTGCCTTGTTAGGTGATGCTTCTAATCAGCATGTCTTTAAAGTGGCTACTGATGCTAAAAAAGGCGAGATTAAGATTGCTGTAGAGCAGTTATTTAACGTTAAAGTTTCCGATGTCCGTACACTTAATCAGAATGGTAAGTCTAAACGTATGGGGCAGAGGTTGGGTCGACGTAATAACTGGAAGAAAGCATATGTATCACTTGAACAAGGTCATGAAATTGATCTTGCATCTATAGGCGCATAGAACCATGGCACTCATTAAAGCAAAACCAACGTCACCAGGTCGTCGTTTTGTTGTTTCGGTTAAAACACCGGGGCTTCATAAGGGTGGTCCATTTGCGGCGTTAGTTGAAAAGAAGTCTAAAACGGGCGGCCGAAATAACGCTGGCCGAATAACCACTCGTCATATTGGTGGTGGTCATAAACAACGTTATCGCATTATAGATTTTAAGCGGAATAAAGATGGTATTAGTGCAGTGGTTGAGCATCTAGAGTACGATCCAAATCGTACTGCACATATCGCATTGTTAAAATATATGGATGGTGAGCGTCGTTATATCATTGCTCCCAAAGGCGTTGTTGTCGGTACTGTTGTTCGTTCTGGCGATGATGCGGGTATTAAACCAGGTAATTGTTTGCCACTGCGCAACATCCCCGTGGGTTCTACTGTTCATTGTGTCGAGATGAAGCCAAGTAAGGGTGCTCAAATTGCACGATCTGCTGGTACATCTGCTCAGTATGTTGCTCGTGATGGTGCTTATGTCACATTAAGGCTTCGCTCTGGGGAAATGCGAAAGGTTTTAGCTGAATGTCGTGCTGTTATTGGCGAAGTCGGTAATGGAGAGCACAGCCTAAGATCATTGGGTAAAGCTGGTGCTTCTCGTTGGAGAGGTGTGCGTCCTACTGTTCGTGGTGTTGCCATGAACCCAGTTGATCATCCGCATGGCGGTGGTGAAGGTCGTACGTCAGGTGGTCGTCATCCAGTATCTCCTTGGGGTACTCCGGCCAAAGGATTTAAAACACGTTCTAATAAGCGCACTGATAAGTTAATCGTGCGTCGACGGAATAAGAGGTAATTATTCATGCCACGTTCACTACGAAAAGGCCCGTTTATTGATCATCACCTGTTTAAAAAGGTGTTGGATGCGGTTGCTAGTAATAATAAACGTCCTATCAAGACTTGGTCTCGACGTTCGATGGTCATTCCTGAGATGGTTGGCTTAACTATCGCCATTCATAACGGTCGTCAACATGTACCCGTTTTGATTAACGAGAATATGGTTGGTCACAAGTTGGGTGAGTTTTCCTTAACTCGTACCTATCGTGGCCACATCGTCGATAAGAAAGCGAAGAAAAGGTAATAGTTATGCAAATCAGTGCTAAACATCGTCATGCAAAAATATCGGCTCAAAAGTGTCGGTTAGTGGCGGATCAAATTAGAGGGTTAGCCGTCGATAAGGCGCTAACTACTTTGAATTTCAGTAATAAAAAAGCGGCTGAGCTTATTCGAAAAGTACTCGAATCTGCTATTGCTAATGCAGAGCATAATGATGGTGCTGATATTGATGAGCTTAAAATTGCTTCAATATTTGTCGACCAAGGTCCTAGTGCGAAGCGCATGAGAGCGCGAGCTAAAGGTCGTGGTAACCGTATTTTAAAACGTACTAGTCACATCACTGTGACTGTTGCAGACAGTTAAAAGGGGCGCAGTTACAGATGGGACAAAAAGTACATCCAACGGGTTTTCGTCTCGGTATTTCTACCGACTGGACATCTAAATGGTACGCAGGTTCTGCGAAATTTGCTGACTTCCTTGCGGAAGATCTGAAGATTCGTCAATTTCTTCGTAAGAAACTAGCTCAGGCCTCTATTAGCAGAATTCAGATTTCACGGCCTGCCAAGGCTGTTTCAGTGACAATTCATTCTGGTCGACCTGGTATCATTATCGGCAAGAAAGGTGAAGATATTGAGAAGCTAAGAGTTGAAGTTGCTTCTATTGTTGAAGCACATATTAATAATGTAAAAATTAATATTGAAGAAATTCGTAAGCCTGAGCTTGATGCTCAGCTGGTTGCTGAGGGTGTTGCTTCACAACTAGAACGTCGGGTTATGTTTCGTAGAGCAATGAGACGTTCTGTAACAAATGCCATGCGCATTGGAGCGGAAGGAATCAAGATTAATGTTTCTGGACGTTTGAATGGCGCTGAAATCGCGCGTAACGAGTGGTACCGTGAAGGCCGTGTACCGCTTCATACATTACGTGCCGATGTCGATTACGGTTTCGCTGAAGCGCTCACCACGTATGGTATTTTGGGCGTAAAGGTTTGGATTTACAAAGGTGAAGTTTTTGACCTAGAGACCAAAGACTCAGGCAAAGGCCGGAAATCAGGTAAGTAGAGATTAATTTATGTTACAGCCCAAAAGAACAAAATTCAGAAAGCAGTTTAAAGGTCGTAACCGTGGCCTAGCTTCAACTGGCAGTAAAGTCAGCTTTGGAGAGTTTGGTCTTAAAGCGATTGAACGCGGAATGATTACTGCTCGTCAAATTGAAGCTGCTCGACGTGCAATGACTCGTCATATTAAACGGGGTGGTAAAATTTGGATTCGTGTCTTCCCTGACGTTCCGGTTTCTAAGAAGCCACTTGAAGTTCGTATGGGTAAAGGTAAAGGTAACGTTGAGTACTGGGTTTGTAAAATTCAACCTGGACGCGTTTTATATGAAATGGAAGGCGTGAATGAAGTCATAGCTCGTGAGGCTTTCAAGCTAGCTTCAGCCAAACTTCCTTTCAAGACAACATTTGTTTCCAGGCAGGTTATGTAATGAAAGCATCTGAGTTACGTTTAAAAACAGTAAAAGAACTCCGTGATGAGTTAACTGCCTTGTTTCGTGAGCAATTTAATCTGCGCATGCAAAGAGGCGTTAATCCCGAAGGTGTTCGCCCAAATCAGTTTAAAGAAGTACGTCGTAATATTGCGCGAGTTAAAACAGTAATGAGTGCCAATCTTAAAGGTAAGCAATCATGAGTGAAGTCAATTTAGAAGAATCTACTGTTTTACGTATTAAGACTGGTTCTGTTGTAAGCGACAAGATGAATAAGTCTGCAACTGTTTTGATCGAGCGTAAAGTTAAGCATCCGATTTACGGTAAGTTTGTAAGAAAATCAACCAAGCTTCATTTTCATGATGAAGATAATGTTTGTGGTGTTGGTGATACGGTGCAGATTTCCGAATGTCGCCCGTTGTCTAAGACTAAGTCTTGGACCTTGGTCAAAGTTGTTAGTAAAGCAGCCAAATAGTCGTTAGATAGGAATAAGACATGATTCAGATGCAAACAGTTTTGAGTGCGGCAGATAATAGTGGCGCTCGTCGAATGCAGTGCATTAAAGTTTTAGGTGGTTCACATCGTCGTTATGCGGCTATTGGTGACATCATTAAGGTCAGTATTAAAGACGCGATTCCTCGCGGAAAAGTTAAGAAGGGTGAAGTTTATAACGCGGTAGTTGTTAGAACAGCTAATGGTGTTCGTCGGCCCGATGGATCTTTAATCCGTTTTGATGGTAATGCTGCTGTTATTTTAAATAATAACTTGCAGCCAATTGGCACTCGTATTTTTGGCCCTGTTACCCGTGAACTGCGTGGAGAGAAATTTATGAAGATTATCTCTCTTGCACCTGAAGTGCTGTAGCGCCAGAGTTTTTGAGCAGATAGAACCGGACCCGAGAATAGTGTGATGCAAAATATTAAGAAAGGTGACGAAGTCATCGTTATCGCTGGTCGTAGTAAAGGCAAGCGTGGCAACGTATTAAAAAGACTCGATGAAAACCGTTTGTTGGTGGAAAACGTTAACATGGTGAAAAAGCATGTTAAAGGAAATCCCCGTTCAGGCGAAGCTGGCGGTATTATTGAGCAAGAGGCGCCTATTCAGCAATCTAACGTGATGCTGTTTAATTCTGTTACTCAAAAGGGTGATCGAGTCGGTATAAAGACGTTGGAAGATAATCGTAAAGTCCGCTATTTCAAGTCGAATGGCGAAGTAATCGATAGCTAGGATATTAATGATGACTAGATTAGAACAATTTTATCGTGAAACAGTTACGAAGAATTTACAGGAGCAATTTTCATATAGCTCCTCTATGCAAATTCCTCGTATTACTAAAATATCTATTAACATGGGTGTTGGGGAAGGTTCACAAGACAAGAAGGTTGTTGATTATGCGGTTAATGATTTAACGTTAATTGCCGGTCAAAAGCCTGTTGTAACAATTGCTAAGAAAGCAATTGCTGGTTTTAAACTGCGTGAAGGCATGCCAATTGGATGTAAAGTGACTTTACGTCGCGACAACATGTGGGAATTTATGGACAGGTTGGTGAATTTTACTATTCCTCGTATTCGTGACTTTCGTGGTTTGAGCGCAAAATCTTTTGATGGTCGTGGTAACTATAATCTCGGTATTACTGAGCAGATTGCTTTTCCTGAAATTGATTATGACAAAATTGATAAATTACGTGGTATGAATATTTGTTTTACTACTACGGCGAAGACTAACGAAGAAGGACAAGCCCTTTTGGCTGCCTTTCAGTTTCCTTTCAAGAAATAATCGAGTTATATAATGGCTAAAAATTCCATGATTCAGCGTGAATTGAAGCGTACCAAGCTGGTAGCTCAATTTGCGACTAAGAGAAAGTCTCTTAAAGATATCATTAAGAGTACGACTGTCAGTTTTGAAGAAAAAATGGCTGCTACTGATCAATTAGCAAGGCTACCTAGAGACTCTGCTCCCGTTCGTCAACAAAACCGTTGTCGTATTACTGGTAGACCTCACGGTGTTTATCGTAAATTTGGACTATGTCGTAATAAAATCCGCGAAGCAGCAATGCGTGGTGATATTCCTGGCTTAGTAATGGCTAGCTGGTAAGGGAGAAGATAATGAGCTTACAAGATCCTATTTCTGACATGTTAACTCGTGTACGTAACGCCCAAAAAGCGCGTAAAGTTAATGTGAAAATGCCTTCTTCTAAGCAGAAGGTTGGTATTGCGACTGTACTTCAAGACGAAGGTTTTATTAGTTCTTTTTCTGTATCTGATGATATTAAAAAGACTCTTACCATTGAGTTAAAGTATTACCAAGGTAAACCAGTTATTGAAACTATCAAGCGCGTTAGTCGTCCTGGTCTACGTATTTTTAAATCGAAAGACGATTTACCTACTGTTAATGCTGGTCTTGGTATTTCAATCATTTCAACCTCACATGGTTTAATGACTGATAAAAATGCCCGAACTGCAGGACACGGTGGCGAAGTCATCTGTTCAGTCGTTTAGGTTATTTAGTATGTCTAGAATTGCAAAACAGCCAGTCAATATTCCTAGTGATGTTGAGTTGAGTATTACGGGTCGTGAGCTGGCAGCTAAAGGACCTAAAGGTTCTATGTCTTTCACTCTGCATGCTAATGTTGACGTGTCTCATGTGGATAACGTTTTAACTTTTGCACCTGCAAATAACAGTAAAAGTGCATCTGCCATTACCGGTACTACGCGATCTGTTGTTAATAACATTGTTAATGGTGTTGCGACCGGCTTTGAAAAGAAACTGATTTTGGTCGGTGTTGGTTATCGTGCTGCTTCACAAGGTCAAAAGTTGACCTTATCTCTAGGTTTTTCTCATCCTATTGATTATCCAGTACCAGAGGGTCTTCAAATAGAAACACCTACGCAAACTGAGATTATTGTTCGCGGTTGTGATAAGCAGCAAGTGGGTCAAGTATGTGCTGAGATTCGAGCATTTCGACCACCAGAACCCTATAAGGGTAAAGGTGTTAAATATTCTGATGAAACTATTATCAGAAAAGAAGCTAAGAAGAAGTAGGCGGTAATTATGGATAAAAAGTCATCTCGCATAAGACGTTCGCGTCGTACGCGTGCAAAAATAGCGTCTCTTGGTGTTCATCGTTTATCGGTTCACCGTACGCCACGGCATACCTATGCTCAAGTTTTTTCAAGTGTAACTGGTAATGTCGTTGCCTCAGCTTCTACTTTAGCTGCGGATGCAAAAGCATTGATTAAGAGTTCGGGTAATACGGATGCTGCAGCGACCGTTGGCAAACTAATTGCCGAAAAAGCAAAAGCAGCGGGTATTGAATCTGTTGCATTCGATCGTTCGGGTTTCAAGTATCACGGCAGAGTAAAAGCATTAGCAGAAGCTGCTCGTGAAAACGGTTTAAAATTTTAGTTCGGCACTAGTAGGAGTTTCAAATGGCAGATCCTAGAAATCAAAATTCTGGTGACGATTTACTTGAGAAGTTGGTAGCGGTTAATCGTGTTGCTAAAGTTGTTAAAGGTGGTCGTCAATTCGGTTTTACAGCATTGACTGTGGTTGGTGATGGTAATGGTCGTGTTGGTTTTGGATACGGTAAAGCACGCGAAGTGCCTTTAGCTATTCAAAAAGCAATGGAAAAAGCGCGTGCTAACTTAACCAAAGTAGCAGTGACTAACGGTACTCTTCAGTATCCTTTAAAAGGTCGTCACGGTGCAGCTAAGGTTTATATGCAGCCTGCATCTGAAGGAACGGGTGTTATTGCTGGTGGTGCTATGCGTGCAGTTTTTGAAGCCGTAGGTGTACATAATGTTCTAGCTAAGTGTAATGGGTCTCGTAATCCAATTAATTTAGTTCGTGCTACGATTCAGGGCTTAACTAGTATGCAAGCCCCTGAAGATATTGCTGCGAAACGCGGTAAAACTGTTGAAGAGATTTCAGGTTAATTCTAATGGCTGCTGCAAAAAAGATTTCTAAAAAATTGAGTGTTACTCTCATAAAGAGCAAGCATGGTAGGTTGGCGAATCATAAAGCCTGTGTTGCTGGTCTTGGTTTAAGAAGAATGCATCAAACTGTTGAGGTGATTGATACCCCTGAGAACAGAGGCATGGTCAATCGCATTCATTACCTATTGAAGGTTGAGGAAGTATAATGTACTTAAATACATTGAAGCCTGCTAAAGGTTCAAATAAAGCATCAAAGCGAGTGGGTCGTGGTATTGGTTCTGGCTCAGGTAAGACCTGCGGCCGGGGTCATAAAGGTCAAAATTCCCGTACCGGTGGTGGCGTTAGAGTCGGTTTTGAAGGGGGGCAAATGCCTCTCCAAATGCGGCTTCCAAAATTTGGCTTTTCTTCTCGTGTTGGTCGTTACTCAGCTGAAGTACGTTTGAGTGAGGTCGATATATCTGGTTTAGACATTATTTCTATTGCTTCTCTAGTTGAAGCTAATATTGTGCCTCATCAAACTAAAAAGGCTAAAATTATTCTATCTGGCGAGTTATCACGTGCTGTTACTGTATCTGCTGGTGTTTTAGCCACAAAAGGTGCTAGAGCTGCAATTGAAGCTGCTGGCGGAAAAGTAGAAGCTTAAGGTGGCGAGTCCTTCTGCATCAGAATTGGGTAAAAGTTTGTCAGGTGGAAGCCTAAGCGAACTTAAAAAGCGTATATTTTTTGTTATTGGCGCTTTAATAGTTTTTCGTATCGGCACATTTATTCCAGTCCCTGGTATCGATCTTGGTGTTATGGCTCAAATCTTTGAGCAACAGAAGACTGGTATTTTGGGTATGTTTAATATGTTTTCTGGTGGTGCGCTAGAGCGCATGTCTATTTTTGCCCTTGGTGTTATGCCCTACATTTCTGCATCTATTATTATGCAGCTAATGACTGTTGCAATTCCTACGTTAGAACAACTCAAGAAAGAAGGTGAATCGGGTCGTCGAAAAATCACACAATACACGCGTTATGGTACGGTTGGTCTTGCAACGTTTCAATCGATTGGTATTGCGGTTGCCCTATCGGGTCAAAGTGGTGGCGGTGGCGCTTCCTTAGTTATTAATCCGGGCCCTTCTTTTATTTTTACCGCTGCAGTTACCTTAGTTACAGGTACTATGTTCTTAATGTGGTTAGGTGAACAAATTACTGAAAGAGGTATTGGAAACGGCATCTCTGTTTTAATTTTTGGTGGTATTGTTGCTGGTCTACCTTCCGCCATCGGCAATACGTTTGAATTGGTCAGATCAGGTGAATTAAATTCACTAATACTTTTAGCTCTATTCGTTGGTGTTATTGGTGTGACTTACTTTGTTGTATTTGTTGAGCGGGGCCAGCGTAGGATTACGGTCAATTACGCTAAACGTCAACAAGGCAGAAAGATGTATGCTGCTCAAAGCAGCCATCTTCCTTTGAAACTTAATATGGCTGGTGTTATACCACCAATTTTTGCTTCAAGTATTATTTTATTTCCTGCTACTTTAGGTAGCTGGTTTGGCCAAGCTGAGGGTATGCGGTGGTTACAAGACTTGTCAGCTACGTTGTCACCTGGTCAACCTCTGTATGTTTTGTTTTATGCTTCTGCCATTATGTTCTTCTGTTTTTTCTATACAGCCTTGGTATTTAACTCAAAAGAAACAGCTGATAATCTCAAGAAGTCTGGTGCCTTTATTCCCGGTATTCGTCCTGGTAATCAAACCGCTGTCTATATTGATGGTGTTATGTCAAGGCTGACTTTGGTTGGTGCAATTTATATTACTTCTGTTTGTTTATTACCCGAATTCCTAGTTTTATTTTGGAATGTGCCGTTCTATTTTGGTGGTACGTCATTACTAATCATAGTTGTGGTAGTCATGGACTTTATGTCCCAAGTGCAGGCACATTTGATGAGCCATCAGTACGATGGTTTGATGAAGAAGTCTAATTTTAAAGGTTATGGTGGGGGCGCTGGTAACGTTCGCTAGAACTGTTATTAGCTTGTATAAACCATCACTCATAGAAGGATATTGTTATGAAAGTAAGAGCTTCCGTTAAAAAGCTTTGTAAGAATTGTAAGATCATTCGTCGTAATGGCGCAGTTCGTGTTATTTGTGCTGCTGACCCACGCCATAAACAGCGTCAAGGTTAATCGTAGCTATTCAGTTTTTTTGTTTGATTTTTTCGGTTTACGCAGATAAAATGCGCGCCCGACGAAATTGCGTTTAGTTAAGGAGTATCAGTTTTTATGGCTCGTATTGCAGGTGTAAATATACCAGATAACAAGCATACAGTAATTGCCTTGCAGGCAATTTTTGGTATTGGCGCTACGCGTTCTGCCAAAATCTGTACTGAGACCGGAATCAGTCCGGAAATTAAAATTCGTGAACTTAACGAAGATCAACTTGAGGCTATTCGCTCTCAAGTAGAGAGTTACTCGACTGAAGGTGATCTTAGGCGCGAAATTTCAATGAACATCAAGCGATTGATGGATTTAGGTACGAATCGCGGTATCCGTCATCGTCGTGGCTTGCCACTTCGGGGTCAACGGACCAAAACTAATGCTCGTACTCGCAAGGGACCTCGTCGTCCTCTAAAAAGGTAGGCTTAAGAAATGGCTGATAACAAAGCATCTCGCTCAAAGAAAAAGATTAAACGCGTTGTATCTGATGGTGTTGCTCATATTCACGCAACTTTCAACAATACAATCGTTACCATAAGTGATCGCCAAGGAAATGCCCTTTCATGGGCAACTGCTGGTGGTTCTGGTTTTCGTGGTTCTCGAAAAAGTACCCCTTTTGCTGCTCAGGTTGCAGCAGAGAAAGCAGGCCAAGTGGCTCAGGAAATGGGTATGAAGAATCTTGAAGTTATGGTCAAAGGCCCTGGCCCTGGTCGTGACTCTGCTGTTAGAGCATTAAATAATATTGGATTCAAGATCTCTCGAATCGATGACGTGACTCCCATTCCTCATAATGGTTGTCGTCCACCCAAGAAACGCCGAGTTTAGGCTGGATTTATAATGGCTAAATATACTGGACCAAAATGCAAATTGATGCGTCGGGAAGGCTCTGATCTGGGTCTTAAATCGTCACGTCGCGCGCTTGATACCAAATGTAAAATTGATAACCCACCGGGTCAACATGGTGCTGGTACTCGTAAACCTCGTGTTTCTGATTATGGTTTACAGCTTCGTGAAAAGCAGAAGCTTAAAAGAATATACGGCGTTTTAGAAAAGCAGTTTAAGAACTACTATTTTGAAGCCTCACGGCTGAAGGGTTCAACTGGTGAGAATCTGCTTCAACTTTTAGAGTCTCGTTTAGACAATGTTGTTTATCGTATGGGTTTCGGTTCAACTAGGGCGGAAGCGCGTCAACTTGTTAGTCACAAAAGTGTTTTAGTAAATGATTCATCTGTAAACATTGCATCTTATGTTGTGAAGCCGTCGGATGTTGTAAGTATTCGCGAAAAATCTCGTAAACAAGCTCGTATCATGGAATCCATGTCACTAGCTGAACAAACTGGTTTTCCTGATTGGATGGATGTTAACCATGGTTTATTCCAAGGTACTTTCAAAGCATCTCCAACACGTAGCGAATTACCCTCTGATATTAACGAACAGTTGGTAGTTGAGCTTTACTCTAAGTAAGTCTAAGTCTGCCTTAAATATTAAAGAGTCGATATGTCATCAAAAATAGTTTCTGACCTGCTGAAACCTAAGCAAGTCAAAGTAGAAGAGCAAGGTACCTATCATGCTAAGGTCTCTATTGAGCCCTTAGAGCGTGGTTTTGGTCATACCCTTGGCAATGCGCTAAGAAGAATTTTACTTTCTTCTGTTCAAGGTTGCGCCATTGTTGATTTTAAAATAGAAGGTGTGCTTCATGAGTACTCAACGATAGACGGTGTTCAAGAAGACGTAATTGATATTATGCTTAATTTAAAGGGTGTTGGTTTAATCATGCATTCTAAAGACGAAGCTACCCTTAACGTTTTCAAAAAAGGTCCAGGCGTTGTTACGGCGGGTGATATTCAACTTGATCACGATATTGAAGTGGTCGATCCTGATTATGTGATTGCAACTTTGACTAAAGATGTTGATTTCAATATGTCTATTCATGTCCTTAAAGGCCGTGGATATCAAGCGGCTAACACGCGGAATTCTTCCGAAGAAGAAACCGCGCTTGGTCATCTCCAATTAGACGCCTCGTTTTCTCCTGTTCGTAAGATTGCCTATACTGTAGAAGCGGCTCGCGTCGAGCAACGTACTAACCTAGACAAGCTGATTATTGATATTGAGACTAATGGTACCATTGATCCTGAAGAAGCTATTCGAATTGCTGGCAGTATTCTTAAAGATCAATTGTCTGTATTTGTTAATCTTGAAGGATCTGATGAGGTTGAAGAAGCAGAACCAGAATCACATATTGATCCGATTCTTTTAAGACCTGTTGATGATTTAGAATTGACAGTTCGTTCTGCCAATTGTTTGAAAGCAGAAAATATCTACTACATTGGTGATTTAATTCAACGGACTGAAGTTGAGTTGCTTAAGACTCCTAATTTGGGTAAGAAGTCACTGACTGAAATCAAAGATGTCTTAGCATCTTATAGTTTGTCGCTAGGCATGAGGCTCGAAAATTGGCCCCCTGCTAGTATTGAAAATGACAGTAAATTAGCTAGCTAATTTTTTCATTTAAATTTGTTTAAGTATATTGGCTTCGTAAGTGTTGCCAGCAAATAGGGGTTTTTAAAAATGCGTCATCGTAATAGCGGCAGACAACTTAATCGCAACAGCTCTCATCGTAAAGCGATGTTTAGCAATATGGCTATATCGTTATTTGATCATGAAGTGATTAAAACAACTTTACCTAAAGCAAAAGAATTACGACGTGTAGCCGAGCCTTTAATTACGCTTGCTAAAACTGATAGCGTGGCCAATCGTCGTGTTGCTTTCAGTCGTATTCGTGACAAGGCCATGGTTGGTAAATTATTTACTGATCTAGGTCCTCGTTATCAGGAGCGTCCTGGTGGCTACATGCGTATTCTCAAATGTGGCTTCCGCCCTGGTGATAAAGCGCCTATGGCTTATGTTGAGTTAGTTGATCGTGCTCAAGCAGTTGTTGCTGAAGACGAATAAAGTCTCTTGTTGTATAAAAAAAGCCAGCTTCTTGCTGGCTTTTTTGTATCTGCTACTGGTTAGACATTAATAACGTTCAGCATTAATAATTGCCAGTAACTCGTCACGTTTGTTTAGCATTAAAGTTTTATTCCCTCTCGATTCCACATTTAAACGCAAAAGTGGTTCAGTATTTGACGAGCGAAGGTTAAATCGCCAAGTGTTAAAGTCCATACTGATTCCATCCATTTCATCAAGACGGTGTTCTATTTTTTCAAAGTGAGCTTTTACTTGAGCAATTACTACTTCAGTATCGGATACTTTGATATTAATTTCGCCACTGACGGGAAATTTTTCAATTCTTTCATCAACTAATTCAGCCAATGTTTTATTTTGACTGCACATGATTTGGGTCAAGAGTAACCAAGGTATCATACCGCTATCACAGTAACCAAAATCACGAAAATAGTGATGGGCGCTCATTTCCCCACCATAGGCTGCATTAACCTCACGCATAGTCTCTTTTATGAATGCATGACCTGATTTACTTTGAATTGTTTGACCACCCGCTTCTTCCACTAATTCAATGGTGTTCCAAGTTAAGCGTGGGTCATGAACAATTAAGGCTTGTGGGTTCGTTTTTAAGAGTGCGGCTCCAAGGAGACCGACAATATAATAACCCTCAATAAAACGACCATTACCATCGAACAAAAAGCAACGATCAAAATCACCATCCCAGGCGATGCCAAGGTCCGCGTTATGTTTTTTTATAGCCTCTATTGTCGCTGACCTGCCTTCAGGTAGTAATGGATTCGGCACCCCATTGGGAAATGTGCCATCAGGTTCATGTTGAATTTTAATAAATTCAAAAGGGAGATGTTTTTCTAATAAATCAATCATCGGTCCCGAAACACCATTGCCAGAGTTGGCAACAATTTTAAGTGGCTTAAGCTTCTGCTTATCTGATTGGTATCCCAATAAGTGTTCAATGTATTCCGCCCTTAAGTCGAGGGTGGAGATGCCACCCCGAGCAGTGACGGTTTGAAAAGAATCGTTTTCGGCCAGTTGGCATATTTCAACTAAGCCACTATCAGCACTAATAGGCCGTGCCGCATGCTTTACAAATTTAAAACCATTGTAGTCAACTGGATTGTGACTGGCGGTAATCATAATTCCACCGTCTAATTGCAAATGAAAAGCAGCAAAGTAAACGGCCTCAGTACCACATAGACCGAGGTCTAAAACATCAACACCGCTATCCCTTAAGCCATTTGAAAGAGCCTCAAACAAATCATCACTGGTTAACCTGGCATCCCGACCTATCGCAACTTGCTTAGGTTTGATAAATGCCGCATAGGCTCGACCGACCCGATAGGCAATATCAGTATTGAGTTCACTAGGTACTTTGCCACGTGCATCATAAGCCTTAAAACAGGTAATCTTTTTACTCATATAAATCCCTTTTAGGTAGTTATTAGTTATTTAAAAATGCAGTGATTATGAATTTAAAAGGGGTGCCAAGTAGTGACCCGTATAAGAGCCTTTAACTTTAGCCACTGCCTCAGGGGTTCCAGAGGCAATTATTTTGCCACCTTTATCACCCCCTTCGGGTCCTAAGTCAATAATCCAGTCAGCCGTTTTAATAACATGCAGATTGTGTTCAATAACGACTATTGTATTGCCGTGATCTCTCAACCGATGCAGAACCTTTAACAGTTGCTCAATATCATGAAAATGTAAACCCGTAGTGGGTTCATCTAAAATGTATAAAGTGCGGCCCGTATCTCGCTTGGATAACTCACGGGATAATTTAATTCGTTGTGCTTCACCACCCGAAAGTGTCGTTGCATTTTGTCCTAGGGTTATATAGCTCAAACCGACATCCATTAGGGTATCTAACTTACGCTTTAACATTGGGATAGCACTAAAAAAGGCAGTGGCGTCTTCAACAGTCATGCCTAGTATTTGATGAATTGATTTACCTTTGTAATGAATGTCGAGAGTTTCACGATTGTACCGTTTGCCCTTGCAAATGTCGCAGGTGACATAGACATCGGGTAAGAAATGCATCTCGACCTTTTTTAAGCCATCACCCTGGCAAGCTTCACAGCGCCCACCCTTAACGTTAAAGCTAAACCTTCCAGGAAGGTATCCTCTTGACCTTGACTCTTGTGTGGCAGCAAAAATTTCGCGAATAGGTGTGAATAATCCGGTATAAGTAGCGGGGTTTGATCGAGGTGTTCGACCAATGGGACTTTGATTAATATCAATAACCTTGTCAAAAAAGTCAAAACCGGAAAAAGATTGGCATTGACCCGCATGTAAATTACTTTGGTTTATTTCAATGGCAGCCAATTTATAGAGCGTCTCATTAATGAGCGTTGATTTGCCTGAACCTGATACACCAGTGACACAGGTCAACAAGCCGACAGGCAGCTCCATATTGACCTGCTTTAGGTTGTTTCCAGCTGCTTGGTTGATACGAATTATTTTCTGCTTATCTATCGGTGTGCGCTTGGTGGGTAATTCGATTTTGCGTTGACCACTTAAATATTGTCCAGTTACTGATGCAGGATTAGCCGATATTTCAGCAGCAGTACCCATCGCAATTATATTACCGCCATGAACACCCGCTCCTGGTCCAATATCGACAATAAAATCAGCTGCGGCAATAGCGTCCTCATCGTGTTCAACGACAATAACGGTATTACCTAAGTCCCTTAGGAAAGTCAGTGTTTTAAGTAGCCTATCATTGTCACGCTGATGTAATCCGATAGAGGGTTCGTCAAGAATATACATAACACCGACCAGCCCGGCACCGATCTGACTAGCCAGCCTGATTCGCTGAGCTTCACCCCCGGAAAGTGTGTCTGCACTTCGGCTGAGCGATAGGTACTCGAGTCCCACATTCACCAGGAAGCTTAAGCGTTCAATAATCTCTTTATTGATTTTTGAAGCAATTTCACCTTTCTGACCCGGCAACTGTAGTTGTTCAAAGAAAGCGAGTGTTTCATCAATGGGCATTTGAGTTATTTTAGCGAGGGTCTGCTCGGTAATAAACACATGTCTAGCGGCTTCGTTGAGTCGATCACCAGAACATACCTGGCAGGGTTGTTTGGATAAAAACTTGGAAAGCTCTTCTCGCACTACGTTAGAGTCAGTATCACGATAGCGTCTTTTTAAATTAGGTAAAATACCTTCGAAGGCATGTTTTTGAACTCGTTTGTCACCACGTTCATTCAAGTAAGTGAATTGAACAATGTCACTGGAGCCATTTAGGACGATGTTTTGAATTTTGGACGTTAAATCCTGAAATGGTTTCTCTATATCAAATTTAAAATGTTTTGCCAGTGATTGTAGCATTTGAAAATAATATCCATTCCGGCGATCCCAACCTCGTATCGCGCCACCCGCTAGGCTTAAGTCTCGAGACTTCACTACTAAATTCGGGTCAAAGAATTGCATGGTACCGATACCATCACATTCAGGACAAGCGCCGGCTGGACTATTAAATGAGAACAAACGGGGTTCAAGTTCGCTAATGGAATAGCCGCACTCGGGGCAAGCAAAGTTAGCAGAGAATTTAATTTCTTTAAAATCTGATGCAGAATCAATAGCAGCGATTCGAGCAATACCATCAGTCAGCAGTAAAGTGGTTTCAAAAGATTCAGATAAACGAAGTTTTAAATCAGGCCTGACTTTAAAGCGATCGACGACCACCTCAATAGTATGCTTTTTATGAAGATCTAATTTTGGTGGATCATCAAGTTCGTATACCTCCCCATTTATACGCGCGCGGATGAAACCTTGTTTTTGCAAATTATTAAACAATTGTACATGTTCACCTTTGCGGTTGACCACAACGGGTGCAATTAGCATTAAACGCAAGTCGTCGGGCAGTGCTAGCACCTGGTCGACCATTTGGCTAATAGTGCTGGCTTCTAACCCAATGTCATGGGTAGGGCAGCGAGGTGTTCCAACCCGAGCAAATAATAATCGAAGGTAGTCATAGATTTCAGTGATTGTACCTACCGTCGAGCGTGGATTATGTGACGTCGTTTTTTGCTCAATTGAAATCGCTGGCGACAATCCTTCAATATGATCAATATCAGGTTTTTCCATAACGGATAGAAACTGTCGCGCATAAGTCGACAGTGATTCAACATATCGCCGTTGGCCTTCGGCAAAGATAGTGTCAAAGGCAAGCGATGACTTCCCAGAGCCAGAAAGACCGGTGATTACGATCAACTTATTTCGGGGCAAGTCGATATCAATGTTTTTGAGGTTATGCGTGCGCGCGCCTCGGATGCTGATAGTATCCATGTATATTAGAGCTTAAACCAAAGCAGTCAATTATAACGAGTGCCAGCTTGTATTGCTCGATAAAACGTTAAAATATTAGAAGATTAGCATCGATCAGTAGTATCAGAAAAACTATCAATGCAGATGAAAATAATATAAATCTTAAGCCCAATTATTAATAGAGGGTCTGCTTATAAGGAAGCTTAAATTGAATTAAAGTAAATCCAGCAGGCCTATTATTCTCCGTTAGTTTCTATGGTTTTTTCTATCAGATCGACATTTTGTATGTTGAATTTCATTCATTGATTTTTATTTAACATACTAACCAGGCTGATTTTATTAAGTTAGTGGTAATAGTTCAGAATGTTTAAAGGTTTTGGGCCGCAGTCAGTGAGCTATAAAGGTCTGATAATGAAATACATTTCTCTTTTTAATCTGCGAAAGTCTTTTCCACTGGCCTTAATTTCTAAAATTAAATCAGGTGTTAAACACAGAAGAACTGAAATGCCGAGAAATCGCTTGAGTTTCTGGCTCATGATTGTATGGTTAATGCTCAGGCTAGATTGTCTGTGAAGGATCAAAATTTAGATATTCAATGGAACTTGAAACAAGGAGTCAGTATGAAAATTAATAAAGCATTAGTCGCCCTCGCCGTTATTTTCTTCTCATCCGTCAGCTTTGCTCTCCCGGTCAATATTAATAATGCCAGTGCTGATCAACTAGCCACTGCCCTAAGTGGTGTTGGATCCACTAAAGCGCAAGCAATTGTCGAACATCGGACAACCAATGGAAACTTTACTCAAGCCAGCCAAATCACCAATGTTAGTGGCATAGGCACTGCGATATATGAAAAGAATAAGGCCGATATACTTATTAAATAGTGTTAAATCAGGGATGATCTCTCGGCATGGATGCTGAACCTACAAGTCATATTTTGCCATAACTAATCCTATCCCTAAGTAAGCGGTAGGAATAAGTTATGGCAAAATTTTGTGATGGTCAATAATTAATTTAATCCGTTTATTAAAAAGTACCATGCGTCGTTTCTTCGGTAAATTTGCATCAAAAAAAGCGGGTTAGACTAGCAGCACTGATGCAATACTTCTTTTGTAAAATGTTGCTAATAAAATACACATTATTTTTATCATATGAAACATGATGATGCAGTCTACAATTAAAATTTCACAAAAGGTGCCTTGACCGTTCATTGAATAGCCATATTTTCTCCTTTCAAACTCGCTTATTTCACCATGGAGCGGTAGAATATCCATCAATAATTATGACAGTAATAACACTGAAATTGGGAGCAAACCATGGCTAGAGGCGTAAATAAAGCAATCATCGTAGGCACATTAGGGCAAGACCCTGATGTCAAATATACTGCCAGTGGTAGCCCCGTTGTTAATATTAGTGTCGCTACCAACGAAAGTTGGAAAGATAAAACGACGGGTGAGAATGTAGAAAAAACCGAATGGCACCGAATTGTTATCTTTGGCAAGCTGGGTGAGATTGCAGCTCAATATCTCAAAAAAGGCTCGCAAGTTTACTTTGAAGGTAAGATTCAAACCAGAAAATGGCAAGATCAAACGGGCAATGACCGCTATAGCACAGAAATAGTGGCCAATGAAATGCAAATGCTGGGTGGCAGACAAGGTGGTGGTGATAGTGCGGTCCCATTTAACCCACCAGCACAGCAACAACGCCAAGCACCCGCTCAGCAGCAAAGTGCGCCTTCAGCACCGGCTGTCGCGCCAATGGATGATGGCTTTGATGACATACCGTTCTAGGATTGTTTAAGCCAGCAACAAACATGACTCATTATGACGTTTTCAATGGCGATGCTGATGGCATTTGTGCCCTGCATCAGTTGCGACTGTGTGATCCACAAGATGATGCTGTTTTAGTAACCGGATTGAAGCGCGATATCGACTTATTGAGTCGGGTTGATGCAAGACAAGGTGATGAAATAACCGTACTGGATGTGTCGCTCGAAAAAAACAGAGCTGCGTTAGACCGAGTATTAAGCGTGGGAGCGAAGGTTTTTTACGCAGATCACCACTTTTCAGGCGAAATACCTGAACATCAAAACTTAGACGTACATATAGACGTTTCAGCTGACACTTGTACTAGTTTAATAGTAAATAAGCACTTACAGGGCGCTAACGCCCAATGGGCTGTTGTTGGCGCCTTTGGAGACAACTTTGATCCAGTGGCAAAAGATCTAGGGTCGTCAATTGGGATGAGTGAGTCACAATTAACTCAACTGCAACAGTTGGGGATATGCATTAACTATAATGGTTATGGATTTGAACTTGATGACCTAATGTTTCATCCTGAGGTACTGTATAAATTAGTACAGCCTTATTCGAGCCCATTGGACTTCATTGCACTCGAATCAGCGTATGCAAAGCTGTTAGCTCAATTTCAAACAGATATGAAAACGGCTAAAGATTTTAAACCTCAAAAATCAAACGCCAACGGTGCCATTTACCTATTGCCAAATGAGTCATGGGCAAAGCGAGTCGTGGGTGTTATGGGTAACGAATTAGCTAAAAATTATCCTGATAGAGCCCATGCTCTATTAGTTGATTCAGTAGCTGGTGGTTATCGAGTCAGTGTCAGATCACCTTATAATAGGAAGATTGGTGCAGACGATTTATGCCGTAGGTTTCAATCTGGTGGTGGGCGTAAAGCAGCTGCAGGCATTAATCAATTAGATCATAGTCTGTTACCTGAATTTGAAGCCCAATTCTTTGCTCAATTTGACCACGGTCAACACTAGGGTGTTTATTTTAGTGCCTGAGTCAGTTGAATTAATTAGCTCATTTGAAATAGCTACTGATGTTATTTCAAAAATGCCCTATGATTACGCCTAATTGGTTGTTGCTGCAAGTTAAACTCAGGTAAGAATTACGCGCCTTAGAAAACCTCAAGCGTCAAAATAGCGAATGACATTGCCCTTAGATGCAGATAAAAAGCGTTGCCTTGGTAAGCTCATTTAAGTCAAAGTAATTCTTGACCGCAGGAACTGTCTTGATGTGAATGCTGTGCAAAATCGGGGCGTGTTATATTGGGGCATTGGACGGCGATAAGCTCAATGTCTTTTATAAAACTAGGCGAGTTTATATAGCCTGACTGCGCCACGGTTGGCGTCGATTATCTGGACATAAAATGAAACGCAAAGTAGTTATAAGTGTAGTTATTATTCTCATCCTGCTTGTGAGCCAATACAAATCTGTCCTCACAGGTTATGCCCGTTTCTTTATAGTCGACGATATTACGGTATCGAAAAACACATCGATTGTCGTCTTATCGGGTGGGCAGTTGACCAGGATTCCCAAAGCGCTTGAGCTATATCAAGCCGGATACGGAGAAAGATTGCTCCTCACGACCCTTAAACCTTTGAACGCTAAGGTCGCTCACCTCGTCCCCACTAATGAGCAAATCGCCGAAGATATATCTAAGGAGCTGGCCATCCCAGCGACGTTTGAAAGCGTGCCCTCTCTTAAAGGAGGTGCGACCTCTACCTTTGACGAAGCACGCGACCTTTTGGCTTTCTGCATCAAAGAAAACATAAAGCATTTAATTATTGTTACCGATGCCTTTCACACGCGCAGAGCTTTGTATGCATTCAAAAAGATTTTTCAGGATAGCAGTATTAATATAGAAGCCGCAGCCGCCCCTAATGACGTTTATAGTGCAGAAGATTGGTGGCGATCTGATAGCGGTATTGCTGTGTATTTACTTGAGCCTATTAAATTAGTTGTATATCTATTGACCGACCAAAATGTCTCATTTATTAAAAACAATTAGAAACCTCCTTCAGGAAAGCTTCGAGTCTATTGATATCAGCGATATGGGCGATGGCCATTACAGAGTGAGTACGCGAGAGGCATGCAGTAACAAAAACCTGAAACTTACGAAATTTGTCGGCAGTTCGAGTCAGGTGTGGCCTCAGACAGCGGCGCGTGTTAATCAATTGCAAAAGATGCCTTATGACTTCGCCTAACTGGTTATTATTGCAGGTCAAGCCCAGGCAAGAATTGCGCGCCTTAGAAAACCTAGAGCGACAAAAAGGCGAATGCTATTGCCCGCAGATAAAAGTAGAAAAGCTCAGTCGTGGCAAACGTATCCAAGTTGAAGAGGCCTTGTTCCCCGGTTACCTATTTATTAACGCACAGCCAGAACAAACTGGCCTAACCTATACCAGTATTCGCTCGAGCCGAGGCGTAAGCAAAATTGTGGGTTTTGGTATAGAACCCATAAAAATACCTGAAACCCTGATACAGCAAATAAAGCAGCGCGAAATAGAGGGCTTAACCTACACCAAAGTAGATAACTTACCTCAAGCAGGTGATAAGATCGATATTATAGAAGGCCCGTTCAAAGGGTTGCAGGCCATATACAGCCACACTCATGGTCAGCAAAGGTCTGTCGTATTAATTAATTTGCTACACCAGCAAGCACCCATAACATTAACCAATACCCAAATTAAAAAACTCGATTAATTCTGTAGTTGAAACCAATCAGCCGTAATGCTTTGGCATTAATTTCGCTTGGGGTATTGATGCGAAGCGTAAAAAATTATCCAGTGCTATCAGTCGATGCTGGATGAGTAAGACCAAAAAACCCGGTATGAGTAGACGATAGACCGCCTTTGCAGTATGGAAATGGGTAATACCAGTATTACTAGGCAATTGAAGAGTGGGGGATTTGACATGAAATTATCATTGAGTAAATTAACATCAAAGTATCAGGCAACTATTCCAGAGCCTGCGCGTAAGATATTACATCTAAATGCTGGAGATTCCTTAGCGTTTGATATCGATGAAGGACAGGTACAGCTGCGAAAAGCAAACCCCATTGACGTCGCTTTTACGCAGAGTATAGAAAGCACGCTTGAAGAGTGGGTCTCTGAAGTTGATGAGTTAGCCTATCATGATCTATCATGCTTTTGATGTTGAAGTTGTACCTTTCCCATTTACAGATAGAGCAAGCAATAAACGAAGACCAGCTCTGGTGTTATCAGATGGGAAAAAGTTTAATAAGAAAGTAGGTCATTGTGTATTAACAATGATAACCAGTTCATCAAATTCTCCATGGCCGCTTGATGTAGAAATTAATGATTTAGATTCCGCGGGATTAACCTCAGCGTCTAAAGTTAGAATGAAGTTATTTACTTTGGATGAGCGTTTGATAATTAGAAGAGCTGGATCGGCAGCAGAACAAGATAAAAAATTAATAAAGAAAGCTATTCAGCAATTAATCAATGTCCATTAGTCTTTCATTAAAACACTACTTTGACTGCTCGCAAGCAAAAGTTGCTTCAATTCCCAGTCACAAGCTATCTAAGAAGATAATCTCAGTGAGGCTACCAGAAGGTTGGCTGGGCAGGATGAAAATTAAAGTGAATAAACGACCTAAGTTATACCAGTATTCGCTCGAGTCGGGGCGTAAGCAAAATTGCGGGTTTTGGAATAGAGCCTATAAAGATACCTGAAGCCCTAATACGGCAATTAAAGCTTCGTGAAATAGAGGGTCTAACCTGTACCAAGGTAGGGGGCTTGTCGCAAACAGGTGACAAGGTCAATATTATTGAAGGCCCATTCAAAGGGTTGCAGGCCGTCTATAGCCATAATCATGGCCAGCAAAGAGGCATTGTATTAATTCATTGGTTAAATCAACAAGCACCCACATCATTAGCCAATACTCAAATTAGAAAATTTACGTAATTTCTTTGTTGAGGTTACTCATAGAAGATTTTTGTGTTAAATTAATAAGACTGTTCAACTGTTGAACGTTTCTTTGCAAATGCCATAAGTGACCGGGTAGGGCGGTAGCGTGTCTGCCAACCATCCAGACCAAACTAAACTAAACCATGTCCACTGAAGCTCATCTCAAAATACTTAAACACATCGAGGCTAACCCGCGTATATCACAGCGGCAATTGGCTCAAGAGCTAGGTGTGAGTGTGGGAAAAATCAACTACTGCGTGCAGGCTTTAATGGCTAAGGGCTTGTTAAAAGCCGGTAATTTTAAACGTAGTTCCAATAAAATGGCCTACCTCTATTTATTAACACCGGCAGGTATTGAAGAAAAAACAAAATTAACAGCCAGTTTTTTAAAGCGTAAAATTGCTGAGCATGAAAAAATCACACAAGAAATAGAGCAGCTTAAGCGAGACACGGGCATTTAGTAGCATCAGAAATAAAGCCCTGTCATCGAGCATGTTTTTTAGGTAACCACTTTGACACAAAAAAGTTAAAAAGCAGTGATCCCCGTGGCAGGCCTGCTTGAGACGACCGTTGCAGGTGTAGGCGGCGAAATACAGCTCACAGATGCACTAGATGAGCTACTTAAACTTGATGGGTTAAATGCCTTTGAGACCGACCCAGGCGTCTTTGGCTGTGGTAATAAAAAAGGTTTTTTAAGTGCGAACTTAGCGGTGGGAATGCGTGATCCTGAAACCAAGCAGTATATGAAGGCGCTTATTAAAAAGAGCGGCTGGTAGGATTTGATAATGGATTTTATCAGCTGCCAGCTTGAGCTTATCTTGAGTTGATTAAAAGGATGTTGATTATGACGACACTACTGACCCGTAACATCGCCACCATGACAGAGATGAGATAGCCTCACAAGGTACTCAAAAAATCAGGCGGTGATCCCCATGGCTATTCTGCGCAACTCCGCCCTAGTGGGCTATTTTGTGCCTGCCGATGCTGTATCCAGTCAGCAGCATCGCGTGGCGACGATTGATGAGGTGATGGAGAGTTTGGCCTCTCGTCGTGACATTACCCATCCGGTACTGGATTACCTGAAAGACAAATGAGCTTTTTACTTCTATCGGTGGATCACATTATTGTGATCCATGATGAGGTATTAGAGATCATTGAACGCTAGGGAATGGCTGGCGACAAATCACTCGAAGGCGCGCTGTCAAGAGTAGACAACCGGCTCACATATGGCCTCATAGATGATATTTATTCGCTGGCAGCGTCCTACGCAA
>OJEJ01000081.1_pt1 | contig 60407 bp, 45 predicted proteins | sample 1593271 | NCBI WGS metagenome assembly OJEJ01 (sample SAMN05416877, study PRJEB24817) | seawater metagenome | isolation source: Sea water | place: Canada:Atlantic | collected 2013-11
GAGATAGCGTAGCGTCTCGTGGGCTCGGAGATGTGTATAAGAGACAGGTATAATACAAAAACTGAAACGCTTCTAGTTTTGTACCATTCAGTATTTGAATTGCTTTGCACCCATGTTTCAAGTTCATGAAGAAAAAGGTTTGTATACATTCCACCATGAGTCTCGATTAAGATAATGGTAGGTCGGTTGACTTTATTTTTGATGACAAGCCATTCACTGCTTCAATATCTATTGAATTTAAGTCTAATGTGCCATCGTCAATCTCAGTGAATATTTAAGCTATCGCAGTAAATCTATCCGTAACTATAACCTCGTAATCATCATTTATGATTGCAGGGCTACCCGACAAGCTGCAAACATAGGTAGACCCCCGTCGATGATATAAGTCTTCTTTACCATTGAAGTTACAAGCAGCAACCTCATATAAATAGACATCATCGGAACGAATTTTTTTGATGGGTTGGATAGTTTCTCGGTCAGGTTCCACCAACGCTGTCTCAACACCTTCGTCAATAAATCGACACTTATTTGATTTAATTGGCTGTCATACGTCCACTTCTGCGACATGTGACGGCGAGTATCCTTTGGACGTTACTTTTGAAAACAACATCCCAACCTACGCAGCATAAGTTTTGTTAGTTTGATAGCACGAAATATAGAGAGGAATGACAACTATTTGGTCAACTATTTGATATAGTAATAAAGGTTTCAAATCAGGACTTCAAGTCTATAAATCGTCAGTTTCTATTTAGGCAGTTAAGAATTCTAAAATCATACTGATACCTATATAATGCCTGTTTGAAATGGATGTCCTAAATTTTAGGGGCGCTATAACTGAATATCTTCAATTGACTGAAAAAATACGGTTTATCTTATGACACTTCTTCTTGAAGAAAAGTACCAAACTAGTTGGCAAGAACGGCAAACATTTGCAGAGAATATGCAGCCGATTATTGGTCAATTATTTAGAAATAAAGGTATTGAAATTTCGATTTACGGCAAACCTCTTGTCAACGCTTCAGCAATTGACATTATAAAATCTCATAAATCAGTTGCATTGCATGAAGAAAAAAAACTTCGGTTGCGTGAGAGCTACCCATTTATAAAAGCTTTAAGCGAAATGAACCTTGCGCCAGCAAGAGTTGATATTGGTAAATTAGCTTACCGTTACTTGTTTCTGGGGCTAGATAATGGTCTCTCTGTAGAAAAGTTTCTAGAGCAAGAGCTAGTAACCATTGGGAAAATTTCTGACGTTGAACATAAAAAAGATGTTGTTTTATACGGCTTTGGCCGAATAGGGCGACTATTAGCACGACTGTTGATTGAACGAGCTGGACCTAACTCCTTATTGAATTTACGTGCAATTGTTATTCGACCGGGTAAAGACGATGATCTAGAAAAGCGTGCCAGTCTTTTAAGGCGTGACTCAGTTCATGGCGCATTTAATGGCAGCATCACTATCGATAAGGAAAATAATGTAATAAAAGCCAATGGTGCCTTTATCAAAATTATTTATGCAAAATCTCCCGCTGAAATAGACTATACCACCTATGGAATAAACAATGCCTTAGTGGTGGATAACACGGGTATATGGAGTGATGAAGAAGGCCTTAGCCAACACTTAAAATCCAAAGGTGTCGAGAAAGTCCTGCTGACGGCACCTGGAAAAGGTAATATCAAGAACATTGTTCATGGTGTTAATGAAGATATGATTTTATCTGAGGATAAAATTATCTCAGCTGCAAGCTGTACCACTAACGCGATTACACCTATTTTAAAAGCATTGAATGACAAATTCGGAATACGTAATGGTCATATAGAAACCGTGCATTCTTACACGAATGACCAAAATCTAACGGACAATTATCATAAGGCACCTCGACGAGGTCGAAGTGCACCTTTGAACATGGTGATTAGCACAACGGGTGCAGCCCAAGCAGTGGCTAAAGCCTTACCCGAGTTAGCCGGGCTGTTAACGGGCAACGCAATACGTGTACCAACTCCCAATGTCTCGATTGCTATCATGAATTTAAACTTAAATATTGCTACCCATAAGGAAGAATTGAACGATTATATGCGTCAAATGTCGCTTAATTCGAAACTGCAGCATCAAATCGATTACACCGCGTCAAATGAAATTGTTTCTACCGATTTAGTGGGTTCTCGCTATGCGGGTGTTCTCGATTCTCAAGCGACCATCGTAGATGGTGATCGTGCAGTGATTTATGTTTGGTATGATAATGAGTTTGGATATAGTTGCCAAGTTGTCCGTGTAATGCACGAAATGTCAGGCATTAATGTACCGACTTTACCAGCTAGTTAAGCTTTTTTGCTAAATAATACACGCGCAGCCGACAAGCAATGCTGCTGTGAATAAGCAAGATCCCTATGTTTTTACTGCTTTATGTCACTTGTCTTGGGATATTAAGTGCAATTTCGAATAAAGACCGCTCGTTATTATAGTTCCTCATTTTTCTCACCAAAGAAAAACACACAATGAACTTTCAACAACTGACCGAGAACGCTCGATACCAGATTTATACTTTGAAGAAACTGGAGTACAGACAACAATTTATCGCAGAGATATAGATAAAGGCTCATCTGCTATTTTCCAAGAACTGCAAAGAAACGACGGATTGTGCGGGTATCGTCCCAAGCAAGCGTAAAGACTAAGCGTCAGGAATCGGACAAAGATGTCAATGTGACAGAAGAGGTTATTGGTTGGATAGAAAGATTGATTCGTCAGAAATTAAGCGCTCAATCAGTTGTTGATTATTTAAAAATAGAGAATGTTTCGTACCTCATCAAACGGTATACCAGGTGATCTACGCAGATCAAGCTACAAGTGGAGAATGGCTTCAGCACCTACGAGTTGTGTCCAAAATCTATCGAAAACGGTATGGACATTGTGATTGTTGAGGCAAGGTTAAGAATAGGGTCGATATAATAGTAAGACAGCACTTTTGTTGAACTGAAACTTTGATTATAATATAAGCGATTTTTTACTAATCCCGTAATTGGAGTGTTTTTTGGATTAGTATTAAATAGCAATATTCTCGGGGCGGGGTGAAATTCCCCACCGGCGGTAATTGAATGTAATATAAGTTCATTAGCCCGCGAGCGCTTTTGGTTTTGATAGAGTTTCCAAAATAATCAAAAGGTCAGCTGATTCGGTTGTTAGTTAATAACAAATTCCGAAGCCGACGGTTAAAGTCCGGATGAAAGAGAAGGGAGTGCTGACTTTGATTGGGTTTTAACCCAAGTTTAAACACGCTTGTCGCCCAGATTCCATATCACTCATCGCCTAACGCGAAGGTCTTTTAGGTTATTTCATGGATCAGTCAACACAGTTAAAAGCTGATAACAATCAGCTTCAAAAATCTTATCAGTTAATGCAAAGTGGTAAACGAATTGTATTTATTCAGGCCGCTTGGCATAGCGATATCGTGGATCAATCACGGCTTTCGTTTATAAGAGAGTGCGGAGATTTAGGCATTGATGAGTCATCCATCGATTATTTAGAAGTGCCTGGAAGTTTAGAACTGCCGCTGCAAGCTAAGCTATTAGCCAAAACTGGGCGCTACGCCATTATTATTGCAGCAGGACTCATCGTCGATGGGGGTATTTATAGGCATGATTTTGTCGCCAGTACCGTACTCGACGCCCTGATGAAAATTCAGATTGATTTGGAAGTTCCTATCCTTTCATTGGTATTAACACCGCATCATTTCCAAGAAACACTAGCACACGAAAATTTCTTTTTTGAACATTTTAAATTAAAAGGCTCAGAGGCAGCAAAAGCCTGCGCTATAACGTTGAAAAACCTTGAATTCACCCTCTGACGTTTTTTGGAGTACGTGATTGATTGCCTTACTTTATAGTCAATCATTAGACTGTTTATCGATTATTTTTGCTGAATAGACTAAATTTAGTTCAAAAAGATTGATGGGCTTCGCATGTAATGGTTGAAACTTTGTTGATATTCTTATTAATTGTCAAGTGTAAAAGTTTAATTAGTTGAAGTACTATTTCGACTACCATTGAGGAGTGATTTTTAGCCTTTAACTAAATTTTTATCAATTAAATCAAAAGTATATGCATGTTTTCTATTACCCCCCACCTTGATATTGTTTTGGCCAATGCTCTTTCACAACAGGACTGTCATCTGCGAGAGAGTGACAGCTATTTAAAAATAGTGACGCTGATTCGATTGGTTTAGTCGCAGCTTGTAACGAACGTTTCATCATTTCACTACTAATGGTTTGTATTGCAGTGGTTGCTACAGGACCTAACAATTCAGTTAGATGGGTACAACCTCTGTTTTTACCCATTGCTGCTTTTGACTTTAAAGTCCAACCAGGAGCAATTTTTAAACCAATCAAGTTTTTGGCTGTGGCTACAACAGATTTACAATAGTTATAAGGTGAACTATCAATTACCGCTTCAGCGTCGGTGACTGTCATTCTGTCGTCGATGGTGATTCGAATCGATATGTCGTGCAAAGCTTCATCTGTTTCGATCCATCCTCCGCGATCTTTATTGACAAATCGGTAGGGCTTAGTATCGACTATGCGACCTTCGATATCCCATAATCCATCTTTTCTTTTATATCCGTGGCAAGTTACAACTCGAGTGTGAGCAAGGTCACGGGTAATGGATTTGGTCAGTGGCATAATAGTATTCCTAAATGTTCGCTAAGTACTTAATGTATTGTATCAATGGCGTCTATCAATCTATGGCAAACAGTGTTTAAGTGGTTCTCTAATCGCATAACTCATCATGTCATTATTGACGATGATTTCGTTAATATTCAGATAAACTTACCCTAAGGTGTAAACGTGGTGGATATTGTAACTGTAGTGATTGGGTCAGGCATATTGATTTCGCTATTTGTGATTCTATGGCTTAAAGAGCGCCGTAACTCACGTATTGAAAATATTGCTTATGGCTTGAGAAGTAGTGAAGATCAAACTGAAAACACCAAAACCAATATTACTGGTTTAGAATCTGGGTTTCGCGAAGCTATGTCTAAATTAGAGGATATTGGCGAGGTCGTTAAAAACGAGCAGGGGCAATGGCGATGGGTAAAATCAGGCCGGCCTGTTGGTGAGTTACTTCAAAAAAGTAGTCAAGACCATCACCAATAATCAGTTCAAATTTATTTTATTATTTAGATTATTAATGATTAAATTTTTTGATAATTCTGTTATCAAGTTTTAAAATTTCTTCTTAAATGATTATACCAGACCGTAATAAGGGGCTTTTCTCTCAGCTTGAATGGCTTCATTATTTGAATTCTGGAATTTGAATACTACCCTGCTTTATTACAGAGGTATTTTTTTTATCCTTATCTTGACTTTAGTCTTATTTCTCTGTTGTAAGCGGTTTTTATCTGCTAGCTGAGGATTGGTTGAACTGGGATTTTTGATGGCTTTTATGTTGTTGATAACCAATATAAAGTAGACTAATTTCATTCAATTAATATCCGCTGGCAATATCATATTGATTTTTTTGTCTCACCTTTTTTTGCGACCATACTGTCGCTTATCAATTTAAAAGGCAATCAAACACCAATAACGTATTGGATTATCGAACTATTATTCACTTTGACGTTCACTATTGGTTTAGTTACGCGTCAGTCAGGTGGCTTTATAGCTGATATGAAAGTCCTAGACTTTGTTCTCAATACAGGCTTCATCGTTTTTTGCCCTTTAGTATAAAGATACTGATCTTGAGCGAGCTTTTATTGTGGGTTGTGCCATGAGAGCTTGGTATGTATTTGTCAGTCGTACTATTTTGGTGATCGATTCGACACAACTGACCCGTTTTCAGTACAATGTCCTTTGTCGATACCGTGGGCTTATGCGATTATTACCCTTTCTCCTTGACCTTTGCCATGCAAGTTCTGCGGAAATTTGCTTTTGGCATCGGTTTCTGGATTGTTATAGCCAGTCTAAGTGCCAATTTAGAAAGGTTAGATGATCCAGTTTTAATAGATAAAATAAATAGGTCGTAAGATATGGCAATTAAACCCGTGTTGAGAATGGGCGAAGTGAGTTTATTTGAGTCCTCTGAAGAGGTATGCGAATTCAACACTGCAGCCCTTGAATCTTTACTCACGGATATGTGGGATACAATGGCAGCCGAAAATGGTGCGGGCATTGCGGCACCCCAAATTGGCGTGAATTTACAGGTGGTTATTTTTGGCTATGAAAATAATCTACGCTATCCAGATGAGGATTCGATACCCCAAACTGTACTTATCAACCCTGTTATTACGCCCATGAGTGACGATATGGATGAGGGTTGGGAAGGTTGTTTAAGTGTTCCTGGTATGCGCGGTTTGGTACCTAGATTTACGCATATCCGTTATCAAGGGCTTGATCAATTTGGCCATTCAATTGACCGTGAAGTCGATGGTTTTCATGCTAGGGTAGTACAGCATGAATGTGATCACCTCGATGGTATTCTTTACCCCCAACGTATTGAAGATATGAGTTATTTTGGGTTTTGTGAAGAGCTGGAATCGAACCACTATTTTCAAATTTAGCCTTTTGCTGCCGGGATTATAAAGATGAATCTAGTCGACATTAAGCACCTAGAACAAGTGGATGCCAACCACATTTGGCACCCTTATTCTGCGATGCATGGTGGCAACCCAGTTTATGTTGTTGAAAGCGCTAAAGGCACTCGAATTAAGCTGGCTGATGGGCGAGAGCTGATCGACGGCATGTCCTCTTGGTGGTGTGCGATGCATGGCTACAACCATCCCGTATTGAATCAGGCGGTTCATGACCAGCTTGGCAATATGTCACATGTCATGTTTGGCGGTTTAACGCATGCACCAGCAGTTAAACTGATTGAAAAACTGGTAGAGATTACGCCAGAACCACTTGCATCCGTCTTTCTTTCAGATTCAGGTTCAGTTTCTGTGGATGTTGCGATGAAAATGGCAATTCAATATTGGCACGCTAAAGATAAGCCCTCAAAATATCGATTTGTATCTCTTCGTAATGGTTATCACGGCGATACATTTGGTGCCATGTCAGTGTGCGACCCTGTCAACGGGATGCATAGTTTATTTTCTAATGTTTTGGTAAAACAGTTTTTTGTTGATTCACCTGATTGCAAATTTGGTGAGCCTTGTAGTGAGCCAGACATTGCATCTTTGTCTAATCTACTTAAAACACATCAAGATGATATTGCAGCGGTCATATTAGAGCCAATAGTGCAGGGTGCTGGTGGCATGCGGTTTTATTCAGCAGATTACTTAAAGCAAGCCCGATTGCTGTGTGATCTATATGATGTGCTTTTAATTACTGACGAAATAGCCACTGGATTTGGTCGCACCGGCAAGTTGTTTGCCTGTGAACATGCTGACATATCACCCGATATTATGTGTATCGGGAAATCACTGACGGGTGGTTATATGACATTGGCAGCAACCTTAACGACTTTGGACGTGAGTCGTACTATTGATCAAGGCATTCCGGGTGTTTTTATGCATGGTCCAACTTTTATGGCCAATCCATTGGCCTGTGCGGTGGCACTAGCGAGTATTTTATTATTAGAAGAGACTCAGTGGCTGGAACAGGTCAGGTCTATTGAGTTGATTCTAAAGTTAAATTTGAGACCCTTTGAATCCTACATTCAAGTGAAAGATGTTCGTGTGTTGGGTGCCATTGGCGTAATAGAATTACACGAGCCAGTTAATATGAAATGGATAACAGAGCAATTTGTTAAATCGGGTGTTTGGGTCAGACCATTTGGACGTTTAGTTTACCTAATGCCACCTTTTATTATTAATGAGGCTGATTTGACTGCCCTATGCCAAGCTGTTGGTCGCATTGTGAATAAAATTCCAAGCTCGGTGCTATAAATACGGCGTGATGAATTCAATTTTGACCCATTTTCAATAACACTTGGCCTGTTGTGTTACCCTTAATACTTTAATAATTGTAATTAACAGCTTTGCTTTAAGTTGTTAATTTGGAAGATCCCCAAGTTTATTTGTGTGTTTAATTATAGGCATGCAAGTTTGATGGGTCTGCTTTTGGACTATTCAACAACTATTAGTTCAATGGCTAAATTGTCCTTCTGCAACTCAGCTTCCAATAATTCGGCCGGAATCGTGTAGGGCGTTATAAGTATTAACATCGCGAATTCTGGACTATCAAGATAATGTAACGTTTCACTTCTCATCCGACGGTGCTCTTTTAAACGATGATTATCCAAAATCTTAGCTTCTATAAAGCTCTCGTTGAGTGATGGTTGTGAATTTAATTGGGTGGTCTCTAGTTGAGGATCAAGTGGGTCTCGTGGCTTACGTAGTACCAGGTCAGTATGAACATGTAGGTATCTAGAAAGCGACACGGTGATCTTACCTTCAACTTCATATAGCCCGGTAATCTTTGGCTCAAGAACTAATTCAGTTTCATCTATAAGATTAATGTGATCTAGGTCATTTTGCTCACTGTCTACTGAAGTTAGAGTTATTGGAACGTCAGTAGTATCTACGTGGTCTAAATCGTTTTGTTCACTATCCATTGAACTGAGAGTTACATAATTCTTAACAGCCTGACTAGTTTTCAATAGTTCAACTTTGTCATCAATAGAAACAAATTCAGTGCCGAAAAGACGACCAGCCTTAATCCATACGGGTAAAGCTTGTGACTGATCTAGTCCAGGTTGACGCCATGCAAAGTGCTTTAACACTTCATAACGAGAAGATCTTTTTATTTTTTTCGCCATATCAGCCAGTTTCAAAATGACTTCAGGCACAACTTCATACTGCTTTTTTATAGCTGAATTGATACTGGATGAGTGAGACAGATCAAGTATATTTTCGTCTTTTGCCGGGGTACTGATGGGTAGGGTATATTCTTTTGAGCTAGGTACTTTGGTGTTTTTATAAAGAATAACCTCAACTTCATAATGAGGTAGGGTGCCATCACTGTCTTGCGCCAAAGCATTATTGGGCAAAAATGTTCCTGCTAAGGATGGCATGAGGGTGGTTAAGAGTATCAGTTGCTGTAATTTCATAAATGGCTATGACATAAATTGCTGAAGCAAAGCTTCAGTTTGCTTAAAACGCACTTCAAGTTCATCACTTTGACAAGCGATGCGCAAGGTTTGTTTACCATCAAAGCGATATTCTGCTGGTTTTGTTTGAATTAGTTTAATGATAGCCATGGGATCAATATTGGGGTTTTTATTAAATATAATTTTTCCACTTTGTTCACCAATATCGATTTTTTCTATGCCAAGTGCCAGTGTTTGCAGCTTGATCTGCGTGACCCTAAACAAATGCTTGAGTGGATCTGGCATGAGGCCAAAACGATCGATAAACTCTACTTGTAACTCTCTCAGCGCGTGCGGGCTAGTGGCTGAAGCAATGCGCTTATACTCAATTAAACGGTGATGAATATCAGGTATGTAACTTTCAGGTATGAGGGCAGGGATGTGGAAATCGACCTCTGAAGCACGCATTAACGGTGATTCAAAATCAATTGACTGATTTGATTTTAGTGACTTCACTGCCCGTTCGAGCAGTTCGGCATACAGCGTAAAACCAATTTCCGTAATTTGACCACTCTGGCCTTCGCCCAGTAATTCACCTGCACCACGTATTTCTAAATCGTGTGTTGCCAGTGTGAAGCCAACTCCCAGCTCTTCTAAGGATTCGATGGCCTGCAGGCGTTTTCGTGCATCAGGTGTCATTGCTTTTTCTGGTGGCACCATCAAGTAAGCATAAGCACGATGATGCGATCTCCCTACACGACCTCGAATTTGATGCAGTTGTGCCAGGCCCAGTTTGTCTGCACGATTAATGAAAATCGTGTTCGCGGTTGGTACGTCGATACCACTTTCAATGATCGTCGTGCAGACTAATAAATTACAACGATGATGATAAAAATCGAGCATAGCATGTTCTAGTTCCTTTTCTTTCATTTGACCATGAACAATACCCACTCTCGCATCGGGTATTAACTCCTGAAGTTCACTGGCGACTTTTTCAATTGATTTGACTTCGTTGTGTAGAAAGTAAATTTGACCGCCCCGCTTTAACTCGCGCTGACAACCTTCCATGATAGTCTCGTCATTCCATTGGGATACAAAGGTTTTGATGGCGTGTCTTTGAATTGGTGGTGTTGCAATAATGGACAAGTCGCGCATACCAGATAAAGACATGTTGAGCGTCCGAGGGATTGGTGTGGCGGTCATTGTTAGTAAATCGACCTGTGCCCGCAAGGCTTTGAGCTTTTCTTTATGACGAACACCAAATCGATGTTCTTCATCGATAATGACGAGGCCAAGGTCATCGTATTGAATCGTATCGGACAATAACTTGTGGGTACCGATTAAAATGTCGACTTTTCCATTGGCAACCTGCTGCAGGGTCTCACCAAGTAACTTCTTACTGGTAAATCTGGTCAGGCTAGCGATCTGTATTGGCCAGTCAGCAAACCGATCGAGAAAGTTTTGATAATGTTGTTGGGCCAATAAAGTCGTCGGCACTAGCACAGCCACTTGTTTACCAGAACAGGCTGCGATAAAAGCTGCACGCATACTAACCTCAGTCTTCCCGAAACCGACGTCACCACATACAATTCGATCCATGGGTCTTGCAGATTGCATATCTTCCATGACGGCTAAAATGGCATTTTCTTGGTCTGGTGTTTCTTCAAAGGGAAAATCACTGGCAAACTTTTGATACTCATCGAGTATTAGTTTATGACTAAAGCCTTGCAGTGCCTCCCGTCGGGCTTGAATTTCGAGTAGTTCTACCGCCACGTCGTAAATTTTTTCCTGTGCTTTCTTCTTAGTTTTTTGCCAATGGTCAGTGCCAAGCCGATGGAGTGGCGCACTGTCGTCACTGGCGCCTGCATATCGGCTTATTAAATGAAGTGAAGAAACGGGTACATAAAGCTTGTCTTCATTGGCATACTCAATACATAAAAATTCGGTAACCAAACCCGATAGTGTGAGGGTCTTTAATCCGCGATAACGACCGACACCGTGGTCTTCATGCACTACAGCAGCACCTTCATAGACATCGGCTAGACTTTGAATTGCATTCTCAGCATCACGTGTTTTTTTGTATTTCCGACGACGTTGCTGTTTGGCACGTTCACCAAATAGTTGATGTTCGGCAATCACGGCTAATTTTGATTGAGTCAGCGTTAGCCCGCTTTGCAACGGTGAAGTGGTTAAGAAATAACGGCTGGTTTCATTCGATAAGAAGTCACTCCAGTCGCTTACAAGAGTCGGGCGAATACCGTATTGCTGAAGTATTTCATAGAGAAATTCTCTTCGACCGGCAGACTCCGCACTGAATAGTATTTTGTCAAAAGTTTTTCGGTTAATAAAACTCTGAAGTTCAGCATCTGGCTTTTCTGCTTGATATTGTAAAGTTAACTGGGGGATTGCCTGTGTATCACAATTAATCATTTGAACAGTTTCATCACTATGCTTAAAAAGGCTATAGTAAATACAAGGAAAGGCATTCAGAGCTGATTCAACGGCTTCTGTGTCAAGAAAAATTTCTTCTGGCCTTAATAGCGGGCGTTCCAAATTGTGGCGACGCATTTCGTATCGTTCATCAACTTGTCCACGGAAAGTTTTACAGGCATCAAAAGCTGATTGGTCGATTAAAAACTGAGCGTTCTCTGGCAGATAATCAAACAGACTAAATAATTGATCAAAAAATAAGGGCAGGTAATACTCGACTCCGGGTGACGACGAACCTTGAGATACATCGACATAAACAGGACAGTTATTAGGATTAATATCAAATTTTTCGCGGAAATTTTCGCGGAAGGTTTTGATACCTGCTGCATCGAGAGGGAACTCTTGGGCAGGCAACAAATTAACCTCTGTTAATTTCTCGAGTGAACGTTGGTCTTCAATATCAAAACTGCGGATGGACTCAATGTCGTCATCAAAGAATTCAATCCGAAAGGGTGTTCGACTGCCCATTGGAAATAAATCAAGTATAGCGCCTCGAGATGCAAACTCGCCGTGTTCTTCGACACGAGAAACAGAACGATAACCAAATTGAATTAAATTTTCTCGCAATTGAATTGGATCACGAGTCTCGCCAATTTTCAGGCAGAGAGAGCGTTGTTGGATAAAGTCTAATGGCGCGACTTTTTGCAGTAGCGTGCTAATTGGCAGTGTCAGAATGCCCTGTTTTGCTTGGGGAATACTAGCCAGGCATTTAATTCGTTCTGAGATAATATCCTGATGTGGTGAAAATTGATCGTAAGGCAGCGTCTCTAGATCAGGGAAACGGAAGATCTCATGCTTTTGATGGGAGAAAAAAAGTATCTCCTGTTCAACCTGATCTGCATCAGCCATGTCATTGCAAACTATGATCGACAGCCCTTTATGTTCAGCTATTTGTTCAGCTAAAAATAAACTGCGACTACTACCATACAACTGCCCGACATGAAGCGGATTGTTTTGAGAAGGGACTGGAACCGATAGGATTGGTTTAGACATTAAATCGATGCAAATTGAATGAGTCGCGATTGTACATACTAGTCTGAAAAAGAAAAGTTAATCGCTTGGTATTAGTCTTCACCCCAGATTATATCGCCACATTCATTCAACTGATAACCACCCAACTGAATTGAAATAGCTTGCCCACGGTCAGATTTAATATGCGTGATTAAATTTTGAAACAAGTGACGGAACCAAATATTTCTTGGCACGACAAAATCGAAAGCCTCCCAACCAAGACTAATAAAATCTAGTCCAAACTCTGTTGCGATAGCGCGGGTGCCAGAGGCAATATCGGCAGTCTGTAATGCAACATTTGAAGCTGCTTCACGCTCGGAACGAGCCGTTGCACTGATATTTAGGCCATCATAATTAAGTCCATGCTGACTTAAAATTTCCATCAAAAAACGCTGACCCCCCGAGCCTGTCTGTCGTACTGACCAGCGATATTTTTGATCAAATAGGCCAGGTATGTTTGGTTTGACAACACTTGAATTAGTTCGATACATCAATCCCTGCTCGCGCTTAAAAGCACGGATCAAAATCCAGCTATGATGCTTTTGATATTGTTGGAGTAAAGAGGGGTGTCGCCGGATACTTTCTTGCTCTGGTCCCCAGTGAATGCAACTAACATCAACCTTATTTGAGTTGAGTAAATCAAGACCTTGTCGCGTGCTGCTGGGAGAATAGGTGATTAATGCTTTGTTGCCCAGTGCTTCCATCATTGCTAACACCACTCTGTAGATTAGTGGGTCATCCCCACCGGCAATGATGAGACGGTCATGTAGTAATCCATTATGAGTCGAGTCTAGCATCCATTTGTCGATCAGCTCTTTTGGGAACATCCACTTCCCTGTAATTTTGGTTGCAGGAATATGGCCCTCACCAATTAAAGCATATATTTTTTTCTCATTAAGATGCAGATAATTGGATACCTGCTTTACGCTCATGAAAACATCTGAGTAGTGAATTAATTGTTTACTCATTTTTAATGCCTTAGTTTTTCGGTCTAACAGTTGCGCTATTGATAGTGCAGCCTACGAGCTAACTTATTGTTTAAATGATGCGATGTCTAGCTCTAACAAAATTAGCCTAGGCTCAATTTATAGGTTGTGGTAAGCAATAAATGTACCGTTTAAATGAAAACTAAATAGTATTGATGAATTTAATCAACAATATCATCGATCAATAGGACAATTGAGCGAATTATAAACAGTCGTGTCGACTGGAGTGGGTTGTTACTAGATTCAAATACACATAGAAAAGCTCGTTATAGTGGTACATTTTGTCTTATCATAATTTTTCTTATGGTACATAGTGGGTAAAAAAATTCATTTTCAATTCGATTTACGAACAAAATAGTTCGTTTTTGCAGTTATTAATAGTGGTACAAAATTTGCTTGCTAATAGTTACTCTTTAAAAGCATTTTTTGAAGCTGACTTGAGATCAAATATGGAAAGTATCGAGCTGAAAGATTTTAATGACGCGCTGCCCAACAAAATGCCAATTGCAGTCATCATGGAAAAAATACCGTCTGACAACCCCTGGATTGACTTCACTTACAAGGCGATTGGCGTTGTCAGCTCTAAAGGACCTGCTAATAACGGAATTCAATTGATACACGAAGACAATGGTGTTGAGCGTTACTTGATAAATGGGCTTGGATTACAGCTGCATATTGACGAATGCGAGGGTTATTACCATAACTTAATGTCTCCTCAACCCGGCATCTACATTGTTGCAGGTGAAGTCGATGATCCCAATGACATGCCTATGCCTTATTTGGTGAGTCTGAGTTTTGACGAGGTTCATGCCTACTTAGAAGGTGATGAAATTGTCTATGCTGTAGAGATACCACCTGAGCTCTATCAATGGAGTGAGGCTTTTATCTTGCAGCATTACGTTGCCATTAAAAAAACCAAGCGCAAACTTAAGGACTGGAAAGGTGAAGCAAAAGGTCAAGTCGTTGAAACAAAAAAACCACCGATTCAGCATTAATGAAAACGGTTGATAATGAAAGCAGACTATCGCGATGGTCGAGACGGAAACAACAATCAAAGGCTGAAACGAAGGAAGAGGATCAGGCTTTAGATTTTCAGTTCAGTAGTAATTCTGAACAACTGTCTGAACCTATCGCTTCTCCCACAGCTATTAAGGCAGTGGGTGAGGAGCAAGCGGCACCAGAAACACCGGTGCTCACTGATTCAGATATGCCAGCCATTGAAACGCTTAATTCAGAATCTGATTTTAGTATGTTTATGTCGTCTGGCGTGACAGATAAATTGCGTAATCTCGCACTAAAACAACTTTTTAAAGCGCCTCATTTTAATATACGTGACGGTCTAGATGAATATGACGAAGACTATACCTTTTTTGAGAAGTTAGGCGACATTGTTACCTGTGACATGAAGCATCAAATTGAAGTAGAGGCATTAAAGAAAGAGGCGGCTAAGTTAGAATCGGATAAGCACGTCACTGTAAATTCTGTTGATGTAGATTTAGATGAGTCGATAGAAAATGACTTAGCTGGACAAGATCTAGAAGAGGATCTAGAAGAGGATCTAGAAGAGGATCTAGAAGAGGATCTAGAAGAGGATCTATCTACAGACAAGCCGGGAGGCAATAGTTCTGATGGTATTCAAAAAGAAAGCAAAATCAAAACTAAAGATGTCTCATCAAGCCCTGAAAATTTAGCTCCAACACTAACAAAAATTGAAATATTAGACGGTTCAATAATAACCAATGGCGAATCACCATGACTCTGAGTAATAATCCCGAAGCCAGAATTCAAGCGCTCCTCAAGCGTGATGAATTTGTGCCCGTACCAACCAGCTTAATTAGCTATCAATCAAGTGGCCATATCATCCTGATTGGCGATACTGCTGATTTAGCATTAGCTCGTACCATGACTTTAGATTTACCGATATCTCCTATTTTAGTATCAAATGTATCCAGCCAGTCAGTGCCAATTAATACAATATGTTTGGCAGGGAGGACACTTGAAATTGAAGGTTATCTTGGGAACTTCCGGGTGACGCTGACTAACAGCGACGAAACGACTGAAGTCATTTCTGCAGACCTTATACTAGATTTAAATACTCATGCCTTGTTAGGTCTTGAGATTCTGCCGCCAGGTTATTTACATCGGAATATTCAACAAATTGGCATTGGCGCACTTGCTCAAGAATTGAGTGAAATGACAGGCACGTTCGAAAAGCCAAAATACTTTCATTACGATTCTAATATTTGTGCACATGGCGTTAATGGCGTTCAATTTTGTACTCAATGCATTGATGCTTGTCCTGCCGATGCGATTATAAGCTTAGGTGAGAAGATAGAAGTAAACCCTTTTCTATGTCAAGGGGGTGGCGTTTGTGCAACAGCTTGCCCATCGGGCGCTATTCGCTATGTTTATCCTAGTCTGGCGGATAGTGGGAATCAGATTAGAATAATGTTGCAGTCTTATAGAGAGCTGGGCGGGGAGCAGCCAATCGTGGTTTTTTACAGTGGTGATGACTCGGGGCTTATTGAGCAAAATATTCTTTCATCGCATGTTGAAATGCTGCCAATCAAAGTAGAAGAGCTTGCCAGTGTTGGCATGGATTTATGTTTATCAGCTCTAGTTTACGGTGCATCTCAGGTTGTTCTATTGGCAGATACCAGCGCACCTAAAAGTGCTTTGCAAGTTCTAGAGCGCCAGCTTGATTGGGCTAAAGTCATGCTTGAGGGGCTTGAAATTAATGCTGATCGTATTTCTTTTATTAGGCAGGTTGCCGATAGCAATGATTCCTTATCATTAACTCCTCAAGCAATTGGTTCATGGCAAATTGAACCAGCGATCTACACCATGCCGGATAAGAAGCGTCATGCCATTTATCAGGCGATAGACCACTTATATAAGCAATCTAAAAAGCTCCAAGAGCAAATAGAGCTACCCGAAGGGGCTCCCTTTGGTACGGCTATTATTAATTCTGAAAGCTGTACACTTTGTTTGGCTTGCGTTGGCGCTTGTCCAGGAAAAGCATTACAAGATGGTAGTAATCGTGAAGTGCCTGAAGTTTTCTTTATTGAAAGTAACTGTATTCAATGCAACGTCTGTACTTTGACGTGTCCTGAGCAAGCAATCGAAATTTCGCCCAGAATTATATTCGATCGTGAGAAACGAAATCGTCCCCGAGCACTTAATCAAGACATTCCGTTTGCGTGTATTAGTTGCGGTAAAGGATTTGCGCCAACATCTATTATTAGCAAAATGACTGAGAAGCTAAAAGACCATTATATGTTTCAAGGGCCTCGAGCATTAGATCGATTAAAGATGTGTGAAGACTGTCGTGTGGTTGATATTGTCCAAGATGACTCAGCTATGAGTGGCCGATTTGATACATTAAATTAGAGCTAGAGTTTATAGCGATCCATTTTGGTAATTTTTAGTTATTAATTTCCCAATATAACTGGAACGTTAATTGCTTATTTATACGTAATGAGAAATATAATATGACAATACAAGTCAAGTCATCCGCTAAAATTCCGCATTTTTTAGCAGATGTAGGGGAAATTAATAGCACACTCGAAACAGTCAGCAGTACTGATTTAGAATTTGATGATAATCAATTCGTGCCTGAAAATAGTCAATTAGTATTAGAGCAACAATATCGTTCCTCTTCCTACAGTCTTCTTGGGGCTCTTTTACGTTCTGCACCTAATCAAAATTTGTTGGATATATTGTCGGAACTCGTTTCAGAAGGTGATAGCAGAGAAGATGATGCTCTTTTGCTGTCTATGTCCACTTTAAGTATGTCATCAAAATTAATTTCTCCTGAATCAATTGAAGATGAATATCATCAGCTGTTTATTGGCTTGGGCAAAGGTGAGGTTGTTCCTTATGGGTCATGGTATTTAACTGGGTTTTTAATGGAAAAGCCTTTGAGTGATTTACGTCACGACCTTTCAATACTTGGTTTTGAAAGAAATGAAAACGTTTGTGAGCCAGAAGATCATGCGGCTGCTTTATGTGAAGTGTTTTCGCTTCTGATTAGTGAGGGTAACACCCTCGATCAACAATATCAGTTCTATAAAACCCATATGGAACCTTGGATTGGTCTTTTTTTAAATGATTTAATTGAGGCTAAGTCAGCCGTTTATTATAAATCAGTTGGGCGCTTTGGTAGTGCTTTTATAGCATTTGAAAGTGAATATTTTTCAATGCAAACGTAGTTTTAACCATAATAATAAAGTAGTTAATTTTAGAAGCTAAATATTCCATTAATATATTATGAAAAAGAGGAGAAGTTAATGAAACAGATAACTGAGAAGAATGAGCAGGGATTGTCAGACAAAGACAGAAGAGCTTTTGTAACTAAGACAACTGTCATTGGTGCGAGCATAGCAGGAGCAGTAGTTTTACCAGGTGTTGCTGTTGCCAGTGCAAATGAACTGAAAGTGGAATCAAAGAAGCAGCAAAAAGGCTACCAGTTGACGGATCATGTTGCTGATTATTATCAATCGGCTTCTAATTAAGTGGGGGTGTTATGAGTAAATTAACCAGAAAAACGAGCCAAGTGGTGGCAGCACCTGGCAATCTTCGGGCCAATAATATTTGTCAACCGATTGATAAGTCTTCATCTGTTGCGAACGCCGTTAGTAGAAGAAGCTTTTTAAAACGATCAGGCCTAATGGCCGGTGGTGCTGCACTAGCATCAAGTGTTAGTCCAGTGATGATGAAAAAAGCTCAGGCTAGTAATTCTTCTCTAGGTGATATTAAGGAAGTAAAAACAGTTTGTACTCACTGCTCTGTAGGTTGTGGCATTATTGCTGAAGTCCAAAATGGTGTTTGGACTGGACAAGAGCCTGCTTTTGATCATCCGTTCAATAAAGGCGCTCATTGCGCCAAGGGTGCTGCGATTCGTGAGCATGGGCATGGTGAAAAACGTCTGAAATACCCGACTAAGCTAGTTGATGGTAAATGGAAAAAAGTATCTTGGGATGAAGCCATTAGTGATATCGGTGACCAGTTACTTGACATTAGAGAAAAGAACAGCCCTGATTCAGTTTATTGGTTAGGTAGTGCTAAGCACAGTAATGAGCAAGCTTACCTATTTCGTAAAATGGCCGCTATGTGGGGAACTAACAACGTAGACCATCAGGCCAGAATATGTCACTCAACCACGGTTGCAGGTGTAGCAAACACTTGGGGCTATGGTGCGATGACCAATTCTTATAACGATATGCACAACTCGAAAGCTATCTTAATGATTGGCTCTAATCCGGCTGAGGCTCATCCCGTTGCCTTGCAGCATATTTTTAAAGCTAAAGAAGAAAATAATGCTCCGATTATTGTAATAGATCCGCGTTTTACTCGAACAGCAGCCCACGCTGACCATTTCTTACAAATTCGACCCGGTACTGACGTCCCGGTCATCTGGGGTATGTTGTGGCATATTTTCCAAAATGGTTGGGAGGATAAAGAATTTATTCGTCAACGCGTTTATGGTGTCGAAGAAATTCGCCAAGAAGTAGCAAAATGGACACCTGACGAAGTCGAACGTGTTACGGGCGTTTCTGAATCACGTGTTTATGGTGCAGCCAAAGCAATGGCTGATAATCGTCCAAGCACCTTCGTTTGGTGTATGGGTGGCACTCAACACACCATTGGTAATAACAATACACGCGCTTATTGTGTTTTCCAGTTAGTTCTTGGCAACATGGGCGTACCCGGTGGTGGAACCAATATTTTCCGTGGCCATGACAACGTTCAAGGTGCGACTGATCTAGGTGTTCTATCGAACACACTGCCTGGTTATTACGGCTTAAAGCCGGGTTCATGGAAGCATTGGGCTAAAGTATGGGACTTGGATTATGAATGGGTGAAGAGCCGCTTTGACAAGGGTAGCTACGAGCAAAGCAAAGGTAAAGATGCCCATGTTATGAACACCAAAGGCATTCCAGTTTCACGTTGGATTGATGGTGTTTTAGAAGACAAAGAGAATATTGCTCAAAAAGACAACGTTAAGGCAATGATCTTTTGGGGCCATGCGCCTAACAGTCAAACCCGTGGCGCAGAAATGAAAAAAGCCATGGAAAAGCTCGACTTACTTGTCATTGTTGATCCTTACCCAACAGCGTCGGCCATTATGCATGACCGTAAAAATGGCGTGTATTTATTGCCAGCAGCGACACAAATGGAAACTTATGGTTCTGTAACTGCTTCTAATCGATCTTTTCAATGGCGTTCCAAGGTTATTGAGCCATTGTTTGAATCTTTACCTGACCATACCATTATGTATAAGTTGTCAAAAAAGCTTGGCTTTTCTGAAGAGCTTTTTAAACATATCGAAGTCAAAGGCGAAGAGCCTTATGTTGAAGATGTTTTACGTGAAATAAATAGCGGAATGTGGACTATTGGGTATACCGGGCAAAGCCCTGAAAGACTCAAAATGCACCAAGAAAATTGGGGCACTTTTGATTACACTTCCCTTAAAGCAGAGGGTGGGCCTGCCGATGGTGATTTCTACGGATTACCTTGGCCAGCTTGGGGAACACCTGAAATGAAGCACCCAGGTACTCCAAACCTTTATAATCCAGCGCTTTCTATTGCTGAAGGTGGTTTGACGTTCCGTGCTAGATTCGGTGTTGAGCGTAATGGCGATAATTTACTTGCAGAAGGTTCGTATAGTAAAGGATCCGAAATCAAAGATGGTTATCCTGAATTTAGTCACACTATGCTGAAAAAACTAGGCTGGTGGGACGATTTAACTGCTGATGAAAAAAAGCAGGCTGAAGGAAAGAATTGGAAGACTGACCTTTCTGGTGGTATTCAACGGGTTGCTATTAAACACGGTTGTGCACCATTTGGAAATGCAAAGGCCCGAGCCGTTGTATGGACCTTCCCTGATCCTGTTCCAATTCATCGTGAACCGCTTTATACCTCACGACGTGACTTGGTTGAGAAATATCCAACCTACGAAGATCGGAAGTCTTTCTGGCGTTTACCAACTCGATATAAGTCAATACAAGCCAAAGACTATTCAGGCGACTATCCTATTATCCTAACGTCTGGCCGATTGGTTGAATACGAAGGCGGTGGTGACGAGTCTCGTTCGAATCGTTGGTTAGCTGAATTACAGCAAGACATGTTTGTCGAGATGCACCCAAGAGATGCCAACAATGCAGGCGTAAAAGATGGCGACGATGTATGGCTTGAAGGAGCTGAGGGCTCGAGAGTCAAAGTCAAAGCTCTTGTTACAAGACGAGTCAGTTCTGGTGTTGCTTTTATGCCATTTCATTTCTCTGGTCATATGCAAGGTGTTGATATGACAGGAAATTTTCCTGAAGGTACAGCGCCCTATGTAGCAGGTGAAGCAGCCAATACAGCCATGACCTACGGTTATGATTCGGTAACTCAAATGCAAGAAACCAAATGCAGCCTTTGCCGCATTACTAAAGTTTAGGAGAGGATTTTAAAATGGCTAGAATGAAATTCTATTGTGATGCAGAACGTTGTATTGAATGTAATGCTTGTGTTACTGCGTGTAAGAATGAACACGAAATACCTTGGGGTGTGAATCGTCGTCGAGTTGTGACGATAAAAGACGGTGAGCCAGGTGAAAGGTCATTGTCTGTTGCTTGTATGCATTGCTCAGATGCCCCTTGCGCAGCGGTTTGCCCTGTTGATTGTTTCTATACAACGAATGATGGTGTTGTATTACATGACAAAGATATTTGTATAGGCTGTGGTTATTGCTTCTATGCTTGTCCGTTTGGAGCACCGCAGTTTCCAGAAGCAGCAGCTTTTTCTTCACGCGGTAAAATGGACAAATGTACTTTTTGTGCTGGCGGTCCTGAAGAAGATCATAGTTCAGATGAATATAAAAAGTATGGTCGAAATCGTTTAGCAGAAGGCAAGTTGCCACTATGTGCTGAGATGTGTTCCACCAAAGCACTTCTTGCGGGTGATGCTAATATCCTGTCAGATATCTATAGAAAGCGAATTGTTAATCGAGGTGCTAGTGTTCTTAACTGGGGCGTTTCTTATGATAATTCAAAGTTAAGATCTTAGTCGCTGTCAGATAGAGATAGCTGATCATACTAGACCAATAAAGCAATGTTTTTTAATCGCTTTATTGGTTCTAGTTCTAATTGATCTGAATAGTGTTTGTTGCGCAACTAACTTCGTTATGCCTAATAAAGCAGCACATAAATGTTGTTAAGCCAGTAAGATAAAGTGGAAATATTTAATGACTAAACTACTCAAAACTATATTGTTCATCAGTTTTTTATTACTTCCTCAAATCGCACAGAGTAATATCTCAAGTAATCAATTTGATGAAAGTATTAGCATAGAGAACCCGGGTGCTGAATTATGGCGTAATGTCAGGCAACGTGACGGTATTTTTGAGGGAACCAGCCAAAGTCAGTCAACTGATGCTAATTTTTTAATTAATATTACTGGTGAGGCATGGCGTCAATACCGTATGTTAGATTTAATTCCAAAAGCAGGTATTGCATTGCTTGTTTCTTTAATCGGTGTTTTGTTATTTCGGGTAATTCGAGGTAACATTCTGCTGGAGGCTGGGCGTTCAGGGATTAAAATACTACGCTTTAGCACCAGTCAACGGGTGATCCATTGGGTTACCGCTATACTCTTTATAATATTGTCACTCACCGGCTTGTTATTATTATTCGGGCGAAGTTTTTTAATTCCGATGATGGGTGCCGAAGCTTTTAGTTATTTTGCAGTCGGGGCAAAATTTTTACATGATTACTTAGGCCCAGCATTTGCTGTGTCATTGGTATTATTATTTATATTTTTCATTAAAGGTAACATGCCTTCTCTGAAACAAGACCTTGCTTGGTTGGCCAAAGGTGGTGGAATGCTTGGGCGTCATGCCAGTGCTGACAGATACAATGCAGGCGAAAAGGGTTGGTTTTGGATAGCCGCTTTTGTTGGCGGTGCCATTGTTGTCAGTGGTTTTGTGTTGGATTTTCCGATATTTGGACAATCACGAGAAACTATGGAGTTGTTCCATGTAATTCATACTATTGCGGCAACCCTTATTGTAATTGCTTCCATTGGTCATATTTACATGGGCACCATCGCTATGGACGGTACTTTTGAAGTGATGAAAACAGGTTACTGTGATAGTAACTGGGCAAAAGAGCATCATGATTTGTGGTATGAAAAGCAGCTAGCTGCTGGTAAAGTGCCTGCTCAAAAAACACCCACTAAATCATCCTAAAAGAGAAAAATTATGTCAGCTAATGAAATGAGTGATGAAGAACTTGACGCCCATTTTCGTGACTTGGTCGACCTGTTTATCGACCAAGGTAACGAGCTAGCTAAAAATAGCAATTCTGAGAATATTGGTCTCGCCTTACTACATGCCGCCTCTCGCTATAGTGCTTTTGTGGTTTCATCACATGCTGAGTCCCTCGCTCAGTATGAAAAAGATATTGTGGGCGCCAAGTCTTATTTTCAGGCAGAATATAGTAATATGTTGGACGAAAATTTCGAGGACTATAAACAGGTTTATGTGAATAAACCAGTTGATGCAAACGCTAGCTAATCTGGTTCAATTAATCGGCAACCCTCAATAAGTGCATGGAAGCACTTTTAACATTTCTCCTTTGATTGTGTCTTGAACCATCGAGATCTTTATAAAAACTCGATCAGTCTTTGGTCATTACTGACTTGATAATCTATTATTGCCTCTTAAAATCTTATAGCGTTTCAATCTCTTCAAGTTGCTTAATTAGCATGTCTTCATCCTCCAGTAAGATAGGTTCCTGAAGTAAAGTGATTGTAAATTCGCTGCCTTTATTTAGTTCAGAATTTACTTCTATATTCCCGCCATAACGGCGTACTAAGCCGTAACTGATTGACAGCCCTAAACCAGTGCCTTCACCTTGAGTTTTAGTGGTATAAAATGGATTAAATACCTTATCAGTACTACTAGCATCCATACCAGCACCATTATCTTTGACAGTAATCTTCACTCCTTTATCACCATAATCTTGGCTATATATCCTGATTAGGCCATTTTTATCTGGTAATGCCTGAATTGAATTAGTCATCAAATTGACGAGAACCTGTTGTAATTCTTGTGAATTTATTCGGATTAAAATTGAGGAATCCAAAGTAAGTTCTAAATCATAACTAATGTCTGACCGTAAATGTTGTATTAATTTAGATGTCTCTTTAATTAATTGGTTAACGTCTACTTCATTCATATAACCGGCATAAGCATCTGGTTTTGCGTATTGAAGTAAATTAGTGGTGATGTCTTTTATTCGATATATTTGTTCTATGATGAGGTCGACTTCATCCTGAACGGGTTCCAGCTGTGATCCCATCTCAGCCGTAATAACATCGATATTACCTAGAATAACAGCAGTGGGGTTATTGATTTCATGGGCTACGCCAGCGGTTAATTCACCTAGCGCGGCTAATTTTTCAGCTATAACAAGTTTCTGTCGGGTTTTTTTTAATATGGCAATCGTGCTGATTAACTCACTATTTTTTAATTTGAGCTCAGAAGTTCTTTCATCTACTTTTTGTTCTAGTTCTTTAGCCCAACTTTGAATTTGTAACTTACGCTTGCCTAATAAATCTAACATGACGTCAAACTCGTTTGCAAGTGAACCAATTTCGTCCTTTGAAGCTATTTTTCCTATTCTTAAATCCTTCCCTTTTCTAGTGGCGTATACAACTGAACTCATACGTTCAATCGGTTTAAATATCGACTTAGCTCCAATGACCGCGACCAAGCTTGTGAGGCCCATTAGAATTAGAAACAGTAAAACGAGGCCGATTAATGCATTGATTAAAGATTGCCTGAAAGGAGCCTCAAGGAATCCTGCGTATAGCATTCCCACTCGGTTGCCTTCGATATCAATAATGGGCTCATAAGATGAGATATACCAATCATTCACCACAAAAGCTCGATCGATCCACGTTTCACCCTGATCTAAAACGATGGTGCGGACTTCATCTGAAACACGAGTACCCAATGCGCGTTCTCCAGTTTTAACGGGAACATTGGTACTAATTCGAACATCATCAAGAAATACCGTGACAGTACCTATGCTACCTTCAATAAGGCTGCCAGGTCCGTAAACCAAGTCTCTTATGACATCAACAAAACCGAAGTTTGCATTCAGTAAAATACCTGCATCGAGAATCGCTAATACTTTCAGGTTAGTATCACGGATGGGGTAAAGGGCTCGAATCATCATCCCGCGATCCTCGGCAACTTTGTCTGTTGTTCTGGCTCGTGATGTTTCGATTAAAGGTAAATGAACCTGCTCTGCAAGTTGAAATCTCTTCAAATCATAAGTGGAAAATATTTCTACACCGACTGATGGCCTTCCAAATTGTGCGGCTTTAAGCGCTGATGATGCCCTTGAGGCATTAATATGAGTTGATTGGTTTAACGAATGAAGCGGTAGGCCTTTAATATCAATTAATTGTATATAGGAAAACGAGTGATCCTTTTTTAATTGGCTTATTTGTTTTTGTATGGCTTCAGAATTATTGTCAGCAAGTTCTGTTCTAAAAGTATAGGAATCTGCAGTTTTTCCTATTGCGTTTAAATAATCCCGTTGAATGCGTTTAAAGATGTCATGGGATACTGATAGGTCGGTATTTACTTTTATATAGAGTTGATCATAACTAAAGTTAGCTCCCCAGTAGATAGCAAGCATTAAAGCGATGGGCATGACCAATAAAATTGGAAACAAAACTAATACCAGTACTTTATAGCGAACTGTTTGTTGAACTCGGTTGATTATACGAGAGACGCCGAGCATAAAAACGACCTGTTGCGGTGGCTAGTTTTAGAGATTGATCCGTTGACTATAGGGCTGATTCTTTTGATCCCCAGAGAAAGACTTTTCTTTCTAAGGTTTTTCTTGATACGCCTAACTGTCTTGCTGCTGCCGACTTATTGCCACTGTGTACTTTGAGTACTTTCAAGATATGTTTCTTTTCAATGTCAGCTAAAAGAAAGCTAGTATTGTCATCACTTTCGATAGTGTGTGCATTTTGTTTAGCGCCGGTGATGCACTCACTCGGTGGTGTTCCAAGTAACAAACTTCTTTCGATCACATTTTTTAATTCTCGAACATTACCAGGCCAGTGATATTGACTTAATTTGACTAATTCAGATTCATCAATGTAGGGTGCCTTGGTGCCTAGATTAGCCGATATAGTCTGAATAAAGTGTTGAACCAACAAGTTTAAATCAGTGGATCGGCTTCTCAGCGGTGGAATTTGAAGGTTTAAAACATTCAGCCTAAAATAAAGATCCTCCCTAAACAAGCCGGCTTCAACCAGTTTACCCAGTTCTTTATTTGTGGCGGCAATGATGCGCACATTAACGGGTAATTCCTTATTTGAACCCACCGGTCTAATCGATTTCTCTTCGAGTACTCTTAATAAATGCGCTTGCATTGAGATTGGCATTTCCCCTATTTCATCCAAGAAAAGTGTGCCATCATTTGCATAGCTGAATAATCCTTCACGTCTTTGATGGGCACCGGTGAAGGCTCCCTTTGCGTGGCCAAATAACTCACTTTCTAGCAAATCAGCAGCAATGGCACCACAATTGACAGGGACAAAGCTACCGCTTCTTTCGCTTAAATCATGAATACTCTTAGCCGCCAGTTCTTTACCCGTGCCAGTTTCTCCTTCAATTAAAATGGTAGAGGGCGTAGGAGCAACATATTTGATCGTAGTAAATAGATTTTGCATTAACTGGCTGTCACCAACTATGTTGGAATTTTCGTAGATTTGATCGACTTGTCTACGGAGAACGAAGTTTTCTCTTCTAATTTCTTGACGTTCAATACAATTATTGATCGCAGCTAAGATCTGATCCATTCGAAAAGGCTTTATGATAAAGTCAGCTGCACCAGCTCGAAGAGCCTCGATTGCTACATTAAGATGTGCATGCGCGGTAATAAATATAACGCTAGCATTGGTTCCAGAGTCGCGCAGTTGCTGAACCCATTCGACACCGGATTTGCCCGGTAGTTTAATGTCAGCAATAATTAAATCAAAGTGGCAACGTTGTTCTAGCTTATCTGCTTCCTCAATATTCTCTGCTGACTCGACTAGTCCTACATATCGTGATAAGCCTTTTATTAAGAAATTTCTGATACCGTGCTCATCATCAACCACCAGAATAGATCTGTTTTTCAGCGACTTACTTCCTGAAACTTTATTCTTATCTATTCCGATATTATTAATTACAACCTGACTCACTTCGGTTTCCTAAAAGTAGATATAATATTTTTAAATTATTCTGGATAACTATACTGCAATAATAAAATGGAATGAAAATATTTAAATTCCTAACAAAGGTTATTTAACGGGTGCTATTGTTGTCAGGCCTAAACTTTCCCAACTTTGCATGCCACCCCGATACCACTTTACTTTATCAGCAGGATATCCATATTTAAGTAGCTTTAAGATGCTATTAGAGGCTTCTCCACACCAAATACCACTACAAAATAGAACCAGTGTTCGTGCCTTGCTAAAGTCCCATAGGCCCCTCAGGTTCTTAGCGTTGAATTTTTCTTGTAATATTTCACCTATCATTATGGAGTCAGAATCTTGCTTCCAGTCGAGGGTTGTCCAAGGAATGTTAATAGAGCCTGGAATTGTTCCCTTCGCTACCCAATCGGCTAATCGCGTATCGATAATCAGAATTGAATCGTCACCATCACGACGTTGTTGCAAATAATCAAGGACCTCAAGCTCCGCAATGGTATTAACTCCAACAGCCAAGTTGGCAGGTTGAATACAAAACGGTGGACATTTACGTGATGTCTTCACATAAGCTGGGTTTATGGTGTTGTCCAGTGCTTGATTACGCTTAATAATGACTTGGGTGTTGCCATGTTGAACAGTGACTGATTCAATTTTGGCGGTAATATTGACAGTAGCAGCCTGTGTCATAGTGCCCATAAAAGAAAACATGAAGATAAATAATCCCTTATAAATACTGGAATTGTGAGTCATGGTTTTTTTCCTCAAGTGGTATCTAATGGGTAGTAAATTTGAAAAGATAGGGCTTTGGCGATTGCTTATTACTGATTAGGCAGTATAAGCGTTTTAAGGTCGATTGAGTGTAAAACAGTACGATGTTCAAAATAAACACGAAATGAACCATAAGACCATTCCATAATAGGAGGTTCACCGATAGGTTCAAAGCGTTGTTTGGGTTCACCAAATTTTTTTAACACGTCTTCCATGCTAATACCGCGTTTGGGTATAATCTGACGACTTCCTTCACTGTGGCCCGGTATTGTAATCACGGTCGCATTGACCGAGGGTAAAAAGAACATGCCTGCAAGTGTTAGTGCGATGAGTCCAATCTGCATCTTTAATCTCTTTAAAAGTCTGCCGCTAAAAGTTTAGTTTAATGATCATACACTTAATCCTGTCAGATAAGGTTTCCAAATGGTTATTTGAATACCTTCTTAAAATTTAACTATAACATGTCTCAACGGATAGGAAATAGAGGCAAAAGATCTGTCTAGTTAAACAATACATTAGTTATACAGGGACTAGTGGAGACTAGTCAGGTTTCATGGTTTAATCCGCATCATGAATCTACCCTTAGAGCTCTTTATAGGTCTTCGCTATACTCGGGCGAAACGCCGAAACCATTTTATTTCTTTCATTTCATTAATTTCAATGTTGGGCATCGCTTTGGGTGTCATGGCGTTAATTGTTGTTTTGTCGGTGATGAATGGTTTTGAAAAAGAATTACGCGGAAGAATCCTAGGCATGGTTTCCCATGTTACTGTTTCTAGTTTGGATGAAAGCCTTAAAGATTGGCGCGTCTTGAGTGATGAAGTTCGTGAAAATGATCAAGTTGTTGGCAGTGCGCCTTACGTTGAGGCTGAAGCCATGTTGTCTAATTTGTCATCGGTAAGTGGCGCAATTATAAGGGGCGTAGAACCTGAATTCGAAAGCCAAGTATCAGAAATCCATGAACATATGACTTTTGGTAAACTCAATGATTTGGTTGCAGGTGACTATGGTATTGTACTTGGTACGGGTCTTGCCAACTCGCTCAATGTTGTACCGGGTGATCGTGTTACCATGATTACACCACAGGCCTCTGCTTCACCAGTCGGTTTGTTGCCGCGATTACGTCGATTTAAAGTAGTGGGTCTATTTGAAATCGGAGTGTATGAGTATGATCGCAGTAGCGCCATTATTCATACGCAAGACGCAAGTCGGTTATTCCGGTTGGATGGTGGCGTCACAGGCCTGCGCTTAAAGTTGCAAGATATGGACGCAGCACCTCAGGTACGAAATCAAATAAAAAAACAAGTAGGCTTTGATTACTGGGTGTCGGACTGGACTTTACGGCATAGCAATTACTTTAAAGCTGTCAAAACAGAGAAAACGGTGATGTTTATCATTCTTTCTCTGATTGTTGCGGTTGCAGCGTTTAATATTGTATCGACTTTGGTTATGGTGGTGGCTGACAAGCAAGCGGATATTGCAATATTGCGAACCATTGGTATGTCACCCACATCTATTATGTGGATATTCATGGTTCAAGGCACAATTATTGGTGTTGTTGGTACCTTATTAGGGTTGGGTAGCGGAGTATTCATTGCTTCTTATATCGATGTTATTATTCCTACCCTTGAGCAATTTTTCCAAACTCAGTTTCTACCGACAGGGGTTTATCCTATTACTGAATTACCCTCTGATATGCAACAATCTGACGTTATTAAAATTTCGGTTTTATCTTTTCTAATTTCAGTTTTAGCGACTTTATATCCAGCTTTAAGAGCAGCAAAAACAAAACCAGCTGAGGCCTTAAGCTATGAGTAATGAGGCTTTGTTTAATAACGCTGTTATGGATGATTTAAACATAATGACCGTAAACTCTGTTATTGCGGCCAAGAACCTGAAGAAGACATTTGTTCAGGGTAAGTTTTCAGTGCCGGTTTTAAAAGGTATCAGTTTTAACGTTAGTGCCGGTCAAAGCCACGCTATCATCGGTTCATCCGGTGCTGGCAAGAGCACATTAATGCATTTGCTTGGGGGACTTGATACAGTCAGTGAAGGTGAGGTTAAAGTTATGGGGCAATCGATTGCTGGCCTATCGGAGAAAAAGCTAGGGCAATTACGGAACAAGCACCTCGGATTTATCTACCAATTTCATCATTTATTACCTGAATTTAGCGCGCTTGAAAATATTGCCATGCCGTTACTTATTGGTGGTTTAAACAAAAAAAAGGCACATGCCTTGGCAACTGACTGGTTGAGCCAGGTTGGATTAGATCACCGTGGTGATCATAAACCAGGCGAGCTTTCGGGAGGGGAGCGCCAAAGAGTCGCATTGGCAAGGGCTTTGGTGGGAAGCCCAGATTGCCTTTTAGCTGATGAGCCAACAGGTAATCTTGATTCAACCACGGCGAAACAAATGTTAGATTTAATGCTCGATTTAAATCAAGGATTGAATACGGCTTTGGTCGTTGTGACTCATGACATGAATATTGCTAATAAAATGCAAAACCAATGGCGCATGAATGATGGCTTGCTTCAACGTGTAAACGAATAAAGTCAATGTCAATTATCTACTATATTTAATCGTGGATTATTTAACAATCAAACTGTAGACAGAGGCACAAGGATTTTTAAGCTAGTATTACTCAAAATAAAATGGTGAAAAATCTAACTTAAGAGGTACTTTTTTGAGTTTTACGAATTTTACGATTTTTAATGTGCGTTAAAATATGAAGACGCCAAAGCACCCTTATCAGTATAAATGATAAAGCCGAAGTGACAAAACCAACTACTAAGCAGCCCAGTAAGAAAGGTTGCCAAATTTCGAGTAACCCCGTTAACAGCCAAGTGAACGATAATTCAAACGCAAAGACCTCAATATTAGAATTGAGTATCTGCGCGCCAACCAAATAACAAAAGTAGAACATAGGTGGCATGGTAATTGGATTGCTAATCCAGACCATGGGCACAGCAACTAAAATATTACTTCTAAGCAATATTGACGCAATAGCCGCCAGTAACATTTGAAATGGAATTGGGACAAACGCACAAAAAACACCAACAGCAACGCCGCTTGAGCAAGACTTGCGATTTATATGCCATAAACCTGACTCTTGTAATCTCGGACCTAGCAATTTAATCCATCGATTTTTAACGATTATATCAGGATGAGGCAAGTATTTTTTGAATAGGTATTTTGACATCTTGTTTGTATTATCTGTGTAAATCGCCTAGTGTGTAAAGGGTTAACAATAGCTAATTGGAATTAGCTATTGGTGCTGCCACGGATGACATGATTACCAACGCTTTAGCGCTAATTTCAGGTTTATTATTCGCCTTTTTTAATAGTGAATTAAACGACCCCTATTGGGCTTCATATTTGCCAATAAGTTTGGCATTTGCTTTTTTAGTTCCTAAGTATCGACTCATTTTAATAATCCTCTCTGCTTACCTCTGGGCTGGATTTTTTTTTCAACTCGCCGTCAATCTAAAGCTAAATAATAGTTTTGATAATCAAGTGGTGATGATGTCTGGCACTGTTATTGATATTCCTGATATTAAGCCGCATTCTATTCGATTTATGTTCAAACCCGACTATATCGAAGGCTATAATCAAAGACTACCAAATAAAATCAGATTGAGCTGGTATCGCAGTGACCAATTACCCGAAGCGGGTGAGCGTTGGCAGTTAAGGGCCAAACTCAGAAGGCCTAGTGGATTCCAAAACCCCGCGGGGTTCGATTACGAGCGATGGCTCTTAGTAAAGGGTATTGGTGCCACGGGTTATATTAAAAAATCAACTAACAATAAACTACTAGACTCAACACCTTGGTGGAATATTAACCTGTTAAGGTCTGCAGTGGCACAATCAATTGACCATAAGTGTAACCCTTGCGATAACCAAGGACTAATTAAAGCGCTCACGATTGGCTATCGTGGAGACATCCAATTACATCAAAAGCAAATCCTCAAAGATTCTGGTACTGCTCATTTATTGGCCATATCAGGCTTACATATAGGCTTGATATCTGGTTTATTCTATTGGCTGGGTCGTTGGTTGTGGCGGATTTATTTTTTTCATTATCGCTATAATCGCCTCGAGTTTTCTGCTGCCTTATCATTTGTTGCAGGGCTGACTTATGCCGCATTGGCTGGTTTTAGCATTCCGACCGTTCGTGCACTTGTTATGCTTGGGGTGATTTTCTTTGCCTTTAAATTTCGACTGCCAAATAACCTGCTCAATTCGATCGCCACGACGGTCGTTTTAATTCTCATATTAGATCCATTGGCAATTGGATCGCCTTCGTTATGGTTAAGTGTCGGTGCATTATTGATTATATCTTTTGCCCAATACATTTTGGGTAATGAGTCACTCGATAGTCAACGAAGTAAACCAATAGGCTGGCTTCGAAAACTTTTATTAATACAGGGTATTTTTACACTTGTGTTTATTCCAATGGGTATTGTGCTCTTTGGGCAAGTTAATATTGCGGGATATCTAGCTAATGTGGTTGCAATACCTGTCGTCAGTTTCATGTTACTGCCTTTGGCATTAATAGCCAGTTTCTGTGCCTCGATTAATTTGCCCTTCAGTGATTGGTTATTAATTACCTGTGATCGAGGCATGACACTTTTGTTGAACTATCTAGAGTGGTTGCTTGAATCTGGTTTTGAAGCATTTAGCACTGGCTATATTCCAATGCCATTACTCATATTGTCTTTATTAGGGCTTGGTCTATTCATGATTCCTCGTGCTGTTTCGAGTAAAAAAATCGCTTTGATAGTAATACTACTGCCAGTGATTTGGCGCCCAGAAAGACTTGAATACGGTGGTTATGAAATGATCGTACTTGACGTCGGGATGGGCACCTCTGTTATTGTTAAAACACAGTATCACAGTATGGTTTACGACTTTGGGCCTGGCAATAATGCGGGATATAGTGCCGGTAGTTGGGTGGTTAAACCTTATTTACAGTATTTCAATATATCCCCACCTGACATGATGATTATCAGTCATGTTGATCAAGACCACAGTGGTGGCTTCCACACGTTTAAATCTGACTTCAATCCTGCAACTTTGCTTTCAGGGACCCCGAAAAAAATACAAAAACGTTTTAACCTTGATCAACCGATTCAGACTTGTCATGGCATGCTCCCATGGCGCTGGGATGGTGTTGATTTTGAGTTTTTGGCTTTCCCCAAAAAGGACAGCGTTATTTCATCGATGGATGATACTAATAATCGCTCCTGTGTGCTTAAAATACAGGGAGTTCATTCCGTACTGTTGTCGGGTGATATTGAAGCTGAAAGGGAGTCTTGGTTAGTTAGTATGCATCCCCGTCGTTTAAAAGCGGATCTGCTAGTAGCTCCGCATCATGGTAGTTCAACTTCATCAATTAATGATTTTGTTAATCAGGTTTCACCGCAAGCGGTTATATTTACTGTCGGCAAGGACAATCGATGGCGCTTTCCAAAATCAGAGGTGCTAGACCGTTACAAGGCAGTAAAAAGCCAAATATACCGCACCGATTCAGATGGAGCTGTTACCTTTTATAGCAATTCAAATGATTTTCGTTTGGAAAGTCAACGTCGACGGCACCCTAGATTGTGGCACTGAAACCAACGCCAGGAGTACTTATGTTCCCTCTTTCAAGGAAGATCGTATCATAGTAAAAAAATTCTCATTTTTGGGCTGATTAAAGTATCATGAGGCCATTCAAATATGAGGTCGTACCTGTGTTAGAACTGGTCCAAGCTGGGGGTTGGTTAATGTTGCCAATATTGCTTTGTTCAGTGATTGCTGTTGCAATTATTGCTGAACGGTTATGGACACTGCGCCAGAAAAAAGTAATTCCGGTCAAACTGTTGAGTGGAATTTGGATATTGTTAGAAAAAAAAGTATTAACGGATAAACATATTCAGGAAATTGAAAAAGGTTCGCCACTTGGTAAAGTGTTAGCTGCAGGATTATCAAACCGCCATTTATCTCGTGATCTGATCCGCGAAAGTATTCATGAAAATGGCCGTTTTGTAGTCCATGAAATGGAACGTTTTATGAACACATTAGGCACTATTTCTACTATTACGCCTTTGCTTGGGTTGCTCGGGACAGTCATTGGAATGATAAAAGTATTTACCGTAATAACAACTACTGGTGTTGGTGATCCGAGTCAACTAGCGGGTGGGATTTCTGAAGCATTGATTACAACGGCCGCTGGTCTGACGATTGCCATTCCTTGTTTGATTTTTCATCGGCATCTTAAACGAAAGATTGACGATCTAGTGATGGGTATGGAAGGAGAGGCAATGAAGTTAGTTGAATTTTTGCATCATGAAGCTTTACATGTTGGTACTAAAAAAACAAAACTAGCCAAAGCTAAAGCATGAAATTTAACGACCGATCTGAGGTTGGTGACATTGACATTAACCTAACGCCATTGATTGACGTGGTATTTTTACTGTTGATATTTTTCATGGTATCAACCACTTTTGATACCACTTCAGAGCTAAAAATTCAGCTGCCAAAGGCGAGTGATGGCCAAACGGTTAAAACTAAACAAACGATTAATCTAATGATTGATGCCCGTGGGCATTTTTTTCTTAATGGACGTGAAATATCCGGCACCAAAAGCGATGCATTGTCTTTTGCGTTAAAACCCTACATAAATGAAACAGATAAGCCAATTGTGATTCAATCAGATGCGACTTCTCCAGTCCAATCTCTAGTGACAGCTATGGATGTTGTTGGCAAACTTGGTCTAACACACGTTTCTATTGCTACCACACGTCTAATTGAGTAATTCCTTTGACTACAACCGAATCTTACTTAAAACCTACAGGCGTTAAAGCTTACAGAGCATTGCTGGAACTCGCTTTTAAGCACAAAACCTACTTTGGAATGGCCGTTGTTGCAATGATAGTTTTTGCCGGTACTGAAGCCGCTTTTGCCTATATTATGAAACCAATGTTGGATGAGGGATTTATCGGGGGGGACCCTTTTGTTATCAAAATGATACCTATTGCGATCATACTCATTTTCTTGGTACGTATGTTTTCTATATTCACTAGAACCTATTGTATGGACTTCATCGGGCGCAGCGTCATTAACGAACTGCGTCAAGTTATGTTCGACAAGCTCATCACGATGACTAGTACAGAGTATGATCAGTCATCTTCAAGCGCTATTTTGACTCGTTTTTCCTTTGATGTAGAGAGAATAGCAACATCAGTTTCAACGTCACTGACGGTTTTTATTCAAGATAGTCTTCGAATTATCGTTTTACTGGGCTATATGTTTTGGCTTAACTGGCAATTAACCTGTGTGTTTCTGCTAGCAGGGCCGATTATATTTCTCATAGTGGTCAAACTAACGGGGCGATTTCGCAGTCTGAGTAAAAGCATTCAGTCTTCGATGGGTGATGTATCCCAAGTTGCTCAGGAAGTGATTGACTCTAATCGAATAGTCAAAATATTTGGTGGTGATGATTTCGAACGAAAAAAGTTTTCTCAAATAAATCAAAATAATCTCAAATTACATTTAAAGCTGTCGGTATCAAAAGCGATTAGTGTTCCGCTTATTCAGTTTATTGTTTCGATTGCCTTTGCAGCGATCGTTGCATTTGCCACATCAGAATCGATGCGTGGAATTATCTCTACGGGAGATTTTGTCTCTTTTATTATTGGAATGACGATGGTACTCGCGCCTTTGCGGGTTCTGTCATCGATTAATGCCAGTATTCAGGAGGGCATTGCAGCTGGAGAAAGTATCTTTGCCTTCATTGCATCTGAGAGTGAGAATGACAGTGGAAAAATAGTCTTAAAACGAGCTAAGGGCCAGCTTTCATTTAATAATATTTCTCTTAAATATCACAACAATGATGCACTTGTACTCGATAACATAAGTTTCAAAGTTGAACCAAACCAAACGATTGCCATCGTAGGTCGATCTGGTAGTGGTAAGTCGAGCTTGGTTAATTTGATTCCGCGTTTGTACGAACTTGATGGTGGAGAGATTCTACTGGACGGTGAAAAAATACAAGACTACCAACTAAAAGACCTTCGCCAGCAGATTTCTTACGTAGGTCAAGACGTTCGTTTATTTAACGATACAATTCGTAATAACATCGCTTATAGCTTATCCGATACGGTAAACGATGATGAAATTATTGAGGCTGCAAGACAAGCCTTTGCCTGGGAATTTATTGAGGCACTTCCTGAAGCGCTTGACACACTAGTTGGTGAACGAGGTGTATTATTATCTGGTGGTCAACGACAACGTATAGCGATTGCTCGCGCTTTATTAAAAAATGCACCGATTTTAATACTTGATGAAGCAACTTCGGCGTTAGATACCGAGTCAGAGCGGTATATCCAGAGTGCGATTGAAAACCTAATGACGAATCGGACCACACTGGTTATTGCACATCGGCTATCAACCATAGAACATGCGGATAGAATTTTGGTGCTCGATCAAGGTGAATTACTTGAACAAGGTGACCATAATGGACTAATTGAATTGAACGGCACTTATGCCAAGCTCCATTCAATGCAATTTCAGGATATTGATGCCAATGAGACAAGCTCGCCACCCATTAATGGTTATCCAACAGACCAACCCATTAAGCTAGATAAGTCGGTCCTGAGCCATTGGATGATGGCTTCAACCCAAAAGCGTCAAGGCTGGTGGTTATGGTCGATGAATCCGCTTTCAATTGCGCTTATGCCCCTAGCCTTGCTTTATTATTCATTATCCAATACGAGACGGCTTTGCTATCACATCGGTTTATTGCCATCAACTCGACTCCCTGTCACCACCATTGTGGTCGGTAATGTTACACTTGGCGGTAATGGTAAGACACCCGTTGTTATCGCTTTATTTCGGTTGCTCAAAAGTAGGGGGTACCATCCAGCTATTTTGACTCGAGGTTACAAAAGTGGCAACGAAAATAGGGTGCAAATCTTAAGTGACGGTCAAATAAACATGGGCGCTGGTGACGAAGCCAATATGACTTCCGAAATTTGCCAGTGCCCTATTGGTGTTGGTGCGAACCGTAAAGAGTCGGCAAAACGAATTTTAGACCAATTCCCTGACACCAACATTATTTTATTGGATGACGGATTGCAGCATTATGCCTTAAAGCGTGACATTGAGATTGCAGTTAGTCGATTAGTCGCTTTTGGTAATGGATTAATGATTCCTGCTGGGCCACTCCGAGAATCGCGTAGTCGCCTAAATAGGGCAGACATCACCATCAATCGAGATGGTAATCAAATAGTTGAAACTCTTAATGAAGTGTGGAACTTAAACGATCCATCTAAGAAGCTTCACATCACTCATTTTAAGGGAAAACAAGTCCATGCTCTGGCTGGCATTGGTTTTCCTGAAATATTTTTTGCCAGTCTAGTTCAGATTGGTATTGATCCTATTACCCATGAATTTCCTGATCACCATGATTTCACTCCCTGTGAACTTGAACTTAAGCCCGATTTACCCATCTTGGTGACCAACAAAGATGCCGTAAAATTAAAAGGCGTTGCAAACGATAAAATTTGGGTTGTGCCTCTAGGCATTGATTTTTCTATCGACCTTGAAAACGAAATATTACAATTACTGGAAACCAAACACCATGGATAAACATTTGTTAGATATTCTCGTCGATCCTATTTCTAAAGGACCATTAATCTACGATAAAAAAGCACAAGAGTTGCTGTCGCGTACCTCGCGTTTAGCTTATCCAATCAGGGACGGCATTCCGGTTATGCTACCCGAAGAAGCACGTGATCTCAGAAGTGATGAACTCGAACGCCTTTAATAGCATCCTTAAAAATGTATGTTATTCATTATTTTGGTCGTGATAACATGATTTTATGTCACAGTAGCTCTGAGCTAGCATTACCATGCATCTAAAGTTAAATATGTTTTTTGATAATTGCTTCGGTCGTTGGGTTGCTTGCTTCACCCCTCTAGCTCTTCGAAGGTGATATCCACTCTTACCCATAATTGGTATCAATATCAGTTTTTATTGTTCCAAAGTGTGCATTTTTGCTATAGTTGCAGAACAAAAAACTATAAAAACTTTCTCTTTTTAAAAATATCCTTAGCTCGTTGTTCTGGGTTAATTTAACAATATGGCCTTGAAATTTAACGTTGTCATCCCTGCAAGATTTGCCTCTACTCGATTAGTTGGAAAACCACTTCGAACCATCATCAATAAACCCATGATTCAATGGGTTTATGAAGCAGCTATTCGTAGCGCCGCACAAAATGTTATAGTGGCCACTGATGATCGAAGAATTGCTGACTGTGTTATCGACTTTGGTGGTGACGTGTGCATGACCAGTGATCAACATCAAACTGGGTCAGATCGGCTGGTAGAAGTAGCCCAAACAAGAGGCTGGAGTGATGATTTAATTGTTGTTAATTTGCAAGGAGATGAGCCACTTATGCCTTCAGTTAATATGACGCAAGTCGCTTCAAATTTGGCACAATCAAATTGTGATATGACGACTTTGCATAAGGTAATCAGTCGATCTCAAGCACTTGACCCAAATCAGGTAAAACTGGTTCATAATAGTTTAGGTGAAACTAATTACTTTAGTCGATCTTTAATTCCATTTGATCGTGTTGATCAATCACAAAAATTTCTAGGCCACATTGGTATTTATGCTTATCGAGTCAGTTTCCTTAAAGCATTTACAAAACTACCCGCTTGTGAAATTGAAACAAGGGAGAAATTAGAACAGTTGAGAGCCCTTTGGAATGGCTACTCCATTCACACCGAGCTGGCCACTGAATTGCCAGGGCCAGGTGTGGATACCGAACAAGATTTGCAGCAAGTCATTCAAATTTTACAATCTTCTTAATGCCTAACTGAGACTGTCCACTCATGAACTATCAATGGCGCCTCGAAAATCACGACCTGTTATTTGCAAAATACTTTCGGCTCGAAGAATATGCCGTATCCCATGAATTATTTAATGGCGGTAATAGCGCTGTATTCACTAGAGAAATATTCGAGCGTGGTTCAGTGGTTGCTTTATTACCTTATGACCCTAAGCTTAGGAAAGTGGTTCTAATAGAGCAATTTAGAGCGGGTGCCATTCATGATGAAAAATCACCATGGCTTATAGAGTGTGTTGCTGGAGTAATAGACGAAGGTGAAACAGTGGAAGAGGTTGCCATTCGCGAAAGCAAGGAAGAAGCTAACTGTGAGATTATTCATCTAGAAAAAATATGCCGTTATTATGTCAGCCCAGGTGGTACGACTGAAGAGTGCACTTTATTTTGTGGCATAGTGGATAGCAACGGCATTGGTGGAATACATGGCTTAGCCGAAGAAAATGAAGATATTCGGGTTGAGGTAGTTGATACCGAAATCGCTTATCAGTGGTTAGCTGATGGTATTATTAAGTCGTCCGCAACTATTATTGCGCTCCAATGGCTTCAACTAAATGAGAGTCGGTTAATAGTGGGTTGAAATATGAGCTTGTCGGTACCTAATGTAAATGAACCTCGTTAAAGTAGGGTGCTGTTGAAGTTGATCAATACTTAAGCAAAAAATTTGTATGATATTTTTAATTTAACTGCTAATTCTTAATTTAAAGATTGAAGAAAACCTAACATCCACTGCGAGCTATTAAACAAATGAAGGTTAATTTATATGTCAGATAATGAAACTATTATAACTGCAGTTAAACAGTGGCTGGAGAAAACGGTTATTGGACTTCAGCTTTGCCCATTTGCAAAAAGTGTCTTTGACGCTGATAAAATTCGTTACACAGTTTCGAACAGTAGAGATACCGAAGCTCTTATGCTAGAGCTACATGATGAATTGAAACGGTTAGATGATGTTCCTGGGTTAGAGACCACACTAATCATTATTAATCAGCAGCTATCTGACTTTGAGGCGTTTAATCAAACGCTAGATTATATCGATGACATGCTCGATCAATATGGCTGGTCCGGTATTTTTCAAGTGGCTAGCTTTCACCCTTATTATCAGTTTGCTGATACTAAAATCGATGATCGCGAAAACTGGACTAACCGTTCGCCTTACCCTATTTTCCACATTCTTCGGGAGTCAAGCCTTGAACTAGCTATTGAAAGCTTCCCCTCGATCGTTGATTTGCCTCAAGAAAATATTAAAAGAATGAATGGTTTAAGCAGTCAAGTCTTTGCTCAGGTACTTCAGCTGAGTCAGGCTTGATTAAAATCGAACTTGCTAATTAAATGCTAAATTTATGTCTAGATATGCACTGTAATTTTTTAAAATTGAAGGTTAATTTGCATATCAAATCAAAAGTCTGGCTAGTTTTTATAATGAGTGTGCGCTGGCTTTTGCTTTTTTTTGGTCTTTTTATTACTGGCGTTACTCATGCCAATATAGATCATCAGAGAAAGCTATTTAAACAAGCCTCAAGCGCACTTAGTCAAAATAAAATGAATCAATTTGCTAATTTATTAGTTCAATTGGACGATTATCCAATAAAACCTTACCTTGAATATGATCACTTCGTGAAAAGGATTCAAAGTGTAAATATAGCTGAAGTTAAGGCTTTTCTGGATGATTATAAAGATTATCCCTTTGCATTTACATTAAGAGGTAAGTGGTTATCAGTTCTAGCCGACCGTCAAGAGTGGAATCACTACTTAGAGTTTTTTGATAATAGAAACCATACGCGTTTGAAATGTTTGGCATTTCAAGCTAGATTGAAACTCGAAAAGTTAGATAACATACAACAGGATATTCAGAAAATTTGGTTGCGGGGTAGCTCTCAGCCAAATGAATGCAATGAACCTTTTGACTATTTTCTGAGTCATCATGCTGAACCTAATCAAGTGATCTGGTTGCGTATTGAAAAAGCATTTAAGGCAAGAAAGCCGTCACTTGCTAAATACTTAGGCAGGAAATTAGATAAGTCAGGCCAACTATCTTTAAACCTCTGGTACGAAGCGCATCAGAAGCCAGAAAAAATACTCCGTAAATTTAGGAAAGCGGATGATTCAGATATTAATCGTAAAATAATAACCCATTCCATGATTCGCTTAGCCAGAAAAGATGCCTTAAGTGCCAGACAATTTTGGTTAAAGATGTCGTCAGAATTCAATTTTTCTCAAACACAACGCAATTCAATTTTACAACGAATAGCTTTATCATCAGCTCACCAAAAGTTGGACATTGCAGTTGAACTTTTGAACAACTTATCTGGTGACTTGAAAAACGACCAAGTTTTTTTATTGTTAGCTCACATCAATCTTCAACGCCAGAATTGGATCGGATTAGTCACGGTCATTAAAAAAATGCCCAGTCATCTGCTTGCAGAAAATGAGTGGCAGTATTGGTTGGCTCGAGCAACCGAGGCAATGGGTGACCAAGCCAATTCCCGTTCTATTTTCTTAGCGTTGTCTAAAAAATCAACCTATTATGGATTTTTAGCGGCAGATAAACTGAATTTACCTTATAAAATTGTACAAGAAGATGTGAATGGACTTGCCACCTTGGAAGAGTCAGCTTTACTGAGTGAAAATAAACATATGCTGCGTGCAAGGGAGTTATTTTTTATCAATCGAATGACTGACGCTAACAGAGAATGGTTTCAAGCTATAAAACACTTAGAGCCGGTTAAAATAAAACAGGCTGCCGCGTTAGCGTCCAGTTGGAAGTGGCATGATAGCGCTATTAGAACTGTCGCCAAAACAAACCATCGAAGTGATTATAACTTACGTTTTCCGATGCCTTATCGTGAAAAAGTCATGAGGCATTCTGCAGCTAAAGAACTTGATCCGTCTATTATATATGGTGTTATGCGGCGCGAAAGTCTTTTTAACGCAAAGGCAAAATCGCATGCTGGCGCACTTGGATTAATGCAACTAATGCCTGCCACTGCTCGTTATGTAGCAAAAGGCTTAGGACTAAAAAAACCTAGACAGGCTGACATTCTAAAAATTGAAAACAATATTAATTTCGGTACACATTATTTTCGAACCGTCCTTAATCGATTTGACAATAACGTTTTGTTGGCTGCAGCGGCTTATAACGCCGGACCATCCAGAGTAAAACGATGGCTTCCGTTGACTAATACGATGCCTGCTGACTTATGGGTGGCAATTGTGCCGTACAAAGAAACGCGTAACTATGTTCAAGCTGTACTCGCTTATGCCACTGTTTTTGATACTTTCTTTGCAAAGGATGTTCGCATTTCAAGCCGAATGAGGGATGTTAAAACAAATTATTAATCTGTTGATCACTTTATTAAGGGCAGCTTTTTAGTCCATTTGTATTCAAACATCACAGTGTTTATAATTTAATTAATGTATGTTAACAAATATCTTTCAAAAGTATTGAGGAAAAAGAAAATGATATTCAAACGTCTTTTGGTTGCGCTAGCTTTAAGCAACTTGTTTATAACCGGTTGTGCCACTGTCAAATTGTCTGAGAATGGTCAAAAGGTTCGAGTTTTGGGGCCAACAGAAATATCGACTTGTAAGAAGCTAGGGCAGTCGAATGTTTCAATGACTTCAAAGGCTTTAGGTATTGCTAGACCCATTGATACATTAACTAAGGAACTGGCTCTTATTGCCCGAAATAGTGCAGCAAATATGGGAGGGGACACCATCGTACCATTAACCGTTATTAACGATGGAAAGCAATCTTTTGTTGTTTATAAATGCGTTTCACCCGAAGGATAGATTACTTTCCTTCGCTGTTAAAGGCCTATTGAATAAGCATGCTACTAGAGACGACAATTGCTAGTAGCATGTTTTAGATTTTTTTAAATGTACTTAAAATCAGCTTGGCTTTAAACGCAAAGGGATACTAATTTATAATGTCATTGTAGATTTTTTACCATGATACTGCTTGCTAACGCATGAGAAATTTCACTATGTGAACGCTCAACATCATCACTCGCATCAAAATAAATAAGCTCATCACACATCACTGCAAATGGATTTTTCTTTTCAGAGCTAGTCTCATCAATTTTTTCTGAAGTTATCCCATAAATAAATTTCCCCTGTGCTCGAGCATAACCACATTCAAATCCCGTCCAAGCCTCGCTATCGACCCCATCCAGAACGACTATAATAATATCAGCCTTATCCATCGCTACTTCATATTGGCGTTGCTTTTCTTCGTCAGATAGCTCGCTATCACTGGCTTCTAAATCAATTTGAGGTATAGACATTTCCATATAAGGATTGTCGCTAGTGATTGCTTCTCGAAGTGTCTGGCTCCAAACCCTGCTGGCTTGTGACCTAGTAAAAGCCGCTAGATAAGCTTGAACTGAACGATGCATACCCATCTTAACGATGGGTGTTGTTGACTCTGGTTCTAAACCAACTTCTTGCTGTGCGGCAATGCTTAATGCAGTGGGTAGTGAGACATTACCACTCACTAACGCGTGGCCAATCATTGCACCGTTAATATTGGGCATATACTTAATACGGGCAATGTCATCAAGGGTTCTTACCGTTCCGCTTGAATAGATTGGTATAGGTACCTCATGACTTAGTTGCTCCGTTAAAGCAAGTGCCTCAGAAAAGTCATCTAAATTATAATCAAGGTTGCGATGAATAATACCGGCAACCCCCGTCATTTGCAGTTCACGGATAATGTCTTCTGGCCGAAAAGCAGTTTGAGTTTTGCCATCGTCAATCCAGACAAAACCATTGCTAGTGGATAAGGTAACAACAATTCCACCAGGATGTCTATTTGATGCTTCTGTAACTAATTGAGCGTCCGTAATAGCGATGGTACCAAGCGCTACGCGAGCAGCCCCAGCTTCAAACCAATCATTAATTTGGCTTAAGCTACGAATTCCACCTGATACTTGAATTGGAATATCAGAGTCAAAAATAAGTTGTTTAATTAATTTTTCATTATTATCAGGTAAGAGTTTTGCCGCGTCTATATCAAAAATTTGAAGCATGCTGGCACCTTCGTCAGCAAATTTTTTGACGGCTTCTTGGGGCGTCATCTCATGGAATATATCGACGTCACCCGAGCTAGAGCGAGTGACTAGCTGCGCATTCTGAATGTGAATTTCAGGTGTAATAAACATTGGCATATAGATCAACTCCTTCTTAAGAATAAGAGTCTGATACTATCACTTTTAAAAATATATCCTTGTTTCTATTGCGACGTAAAATAATTTTGAGACAGATGTCAAAGGTCAATTCAATTTAATCAGTGAACATATTTCTTAAGTTATACGCTAAAGCATGACGTAATATCTTTTAAAATAGGCAAGCATACATTTAGGATGAAACACTTTTATGGTTCTTAGGGAGCGAATCTCAGTCATCTTAGGCCCGATCAAAAGTAAGTTGTTGATAACCTTAATGGCAGAAAATGCCTAATCCCAAACCTCACAATCAACAAAAGTCTCGTTATAGCAAGCACCTTGCATGATGTCCGTTTTTATATCTGCAGGAATTAACGCGTTAATGGTTTGCCCTGTATTGCTGGTATTTAACCAAGTGCCCTTAGCACTGTAGACTGTCCCTGAGGGTACGGCATCAGTTACCTTGGCAACCAGTGTTACTTCACCCAAGTCGTTCCATGTTCTTAATTGAGCGCCATCAATAATGCCTCGTAGTTTGGCATCTTCCGGATTAATCTCGATATATTCAGCCGAGGCAGATGCTGGGTTGTTACCAAAAGTTGTGTTGGTTCGTTTAGAGGAAGAAGGTGAGATGAGCACCAGAGGAAAGTCATTCAAAACGGGATCATAGCGAGGAATTCCAAAGCCAAATTTTTGTTCTAGGACGTCACTGAATAACTCAATTTTGCCTGATGTTGTTGTGGGCTTTACGGTGTTACACATTGATACTGGCTCATTCTTGATTGTATTCATTAACACAGCGCTATCGGTCGGTAGTTGACTAGGGCGATGTCCATTTAATCGAGGATCTAAAGGATCAACGGCGGCATCCATCAGTTCATGATCAGTGTGTTTAAACAAAGGGTCATCAAACCCAAATCGTGCCGCTAGCTGTCGAAATATCTCAGTGTTGGGTAACGACTCTGCAACGGTTGGAATGACCGGTTCAGCCCTTTGAAGATAGCTGTGGCCATAGGACGCATAGATATCGTCAAATTCAAAATGAGATGAGGCAGGCAATATAATATCGGCATAGCTCATGCTGTCGGTCATCACCACATCACATCCAACGATAAAAAGATCATTACGACTTAAGCCACGACGCATCCGGTTTTGATCAGGATGGGTACAAACGGGATTATGGTTATAGATAAAAACGGCTTTGATAGGTGTGTCGAGCTGATCGTCTAGCAAGTGTTTGCCGACATCGACAATATTAAAGGTTCTAGTACCGTTTGGAATTAAGTCTGGACGCTGTAAGGCATCAGGTGTTAGCGCAAAAGCGAACCCAGGTTTGGCAAATATCCCTGCTCCAGGTCGTCCAAGATGCCCTGTGAGTGCGTTGATACTCATAATGGCTCTGAGTCCTGAACCGCCGCTACGGCCTCGTTCGATACCATTGCCAATTGACAATGCGAGGTTTTTTGCGTTTGCATAGAGGTCGACTAGTTGGTGAAATTGATCGGCGCTAATGCCACATATTTTTAACATCTCAATTATTGGATATTGGCTTGCCTGTTGCATGAACATGTCGCGATCTTTAACCCAAGTTTCAATAAACGCTTCATCAAATGCACCACGCGATTCTAGTTCGCAGGCAAGCGCCATGGCTAGTACAACATCGGTACCAGGTTTTATCTGCAAATAAAGATGTGCTTGTTTAGCGATACGAGTTCGTTTGGGGTCGACAACAACCAATTTGGCACCCTGGTCACGGGCTGACTTAATGACTCTTGCCAGGTGAAGGTTAGACACAGTTACGTTGTTGCCCCAGACTGCAATTACATCGGCTTCGGTCATTTGTTCTGGCGGCATGCCGGGCGAACTTCCAAACAGGCTGGTATAAGCCATACCACGCACGGCGCCACAAAATGGACCACGATCCAGTTGCGTAGCGCCAAGCTTGTTAAAGAACCGACGATCCATAGAACCTCCTGAAATTTGGCCGTGTGGCCCTGCGTAATTCAGTGGTAATACCGATTCAGGACCGTAGTTTTTGATCGCTTGACTCAACCCTTGGTGAATTGCATCCAAAGCCTCTGTCCAACTGATTCGCTCGAACTGATTGTCACCCCGCTGACCCACCCGTTTTAAGGGATAACGGAGTCGGTGCTCACCATGAACAAACTCGGGATAGTATTTCGCCACTTTTTCACAAATCACACTGGCTGTATAAGGATTGGCGTTTGATCCTTTTATATTAATAATCTGCGAATCAGTCACTTCAACTGACAGGCTGCAAGTATCTGGACAATCGAGCGGGCAAACTGAAGATCTAATTTGAGTGGGTTGACTATCTGATTCTGTCATTTGATTATTCTCCTTAATTATTACTTTCTTTGCTAATTAAAACGTCTAATTGACTATACGCATTAAAGCTCAGTCAAGCATCAAAACAGGATTTATTATTAATTACAGAGCCGCAATGATACCCACTTCAACCAAAAGTTCAGGTGATGCTAAGCGCGCTTCAATCGTAGCGCGGGCAGGTTGGTTGCCTTCGTCAATCCATTGATCCCAAACTACGTTCATTGCACCAAAGTTGGCAATGTTAGAGAGCCATATTTGAGCCGATAGTATTTTATTTTTATTTGATCCAGCTTCTATTAGCAAAGCCTCTATCTTGTCGAGTACTTGTTGTGTTTGAGTTGCAATATCAGCATCACGATCTTTTGCAACTTGTCCTGATAGGTAAATGGTTTCATTATGAATGACGATTTTACTCATGCGGCTGTTAGTTTGATGTCTAGTAATTGTCATGGTTATATACTCCTTTTTTTAAAATGATTAAGATGAATTCAATAAGGATAGAAATTTGATAAAGTTGAATCAACAGAAATTCAATCTAGGCTTATCGAGTCTCGATAATCGTTGCCTGTTTAGTGCCATCACTTAACGCGATATCAATAGTGTCTCCAGTCGCTAGTTGCTTAATTGAGCTGATGAGCTTTTTTTGTTTACTGACTTTAGCAAAACCGCGTGACAACGTTTTAAGTGGGCTAAGTGTATCGAGTGATCTGGCCTGAATAGCCAGCTGATGCTTGGCTAACAGTAAGCTCTGTTTCACTGCAGCGATTTTAGTGATCGACAGCTGATTAAGGTGATCTTGATTTTTATCGATAACTTGCAGCGGTGTTGATTGTCTAATTGACGATTGGCATAGCTGCAGTCGATGCAATCCAGTAGATAATCGGTTCTGATTTTGTTCAATGAGCTTTTCATAATTAAATTTCAGCCGCATAGCGAGCTGATCGAACTGGCGAGTTGGGTGTTGATTCGCAAGTCTCTTCTGGCGTTGGGTTAAAAAATCATCATACTGAGTGAGCCTAGAAGTCATTTGATGCACCAACTGACTGACCTGAAAGTCAACATTTTGCATTAATTCAAAACAATCTGGTGTGACTGATTCAGCTGCCACAGAGGGCGTCGGTGCTCTAAAGTCAGCTGCAAAGTCAGCAATAGTAAAGTCGATTTCGTGACCTATACCGGTAACGATGGGTATTGGGAAATGCGCAATTTCACGTGCGATTCGTTCATCATTAAAACACCACATATCTTCTAATGAACCACCTCCACGGACTATAAGTAGAACATCACACTCGCCATTGGACTTAACAAGCTGCAGTGCTTTTAATATTTGATCAGATGCCTGGTCACCCTGAACCGTCGTTGGAAAAACCAGTACGGGTATGTGCGGTGCTCTGCGGCTAATGACGCTGATGGCATCCCGTATCGCCGCCCCTGTAGGGGAGGTGATAATGCCTATTTTTTTAGGGTGGGTCGGTAGTGTTTGTTTTAGCGTATCACTAAAAAGACCTTCCCTATCCAGATCACTTTTAAGCTTTTCATATTGACGCATAAGCTCCCCAACACCTGCGTCTTCGACATGTTCGACAATTAACTGATATTCACCACGGGCTTCATAGAGGGTGACGTGAGCTTTAACTATGACTTGTTGACCATTTTTTGGCAAAAAGCCGACTTGATTATTTTTGCCTTTAAACATGGCAGCACGACATTGAGCCCGCTTATCTTTTAGCGTGAAGTACCAGTGACCAGAAGCAGGGCACACAAAGTTTGATATTTCACCTTCTATCCAAAGGGTTCCAATACCGTCAGACAGCATAGTTTTGACTTCAAAGTTGAGTGCTGAAATGGTCCATATGGTTTGCTCTGCATTGGACTTCGGTTTCATAATCAATATAAATAGAATTTTTTTCGGAGTCGTATTCTATCGTACGATGCTTCAAATAATGAGTAATATTTGATAGTTCGTAAAGAATATCCTTTAGCCGACGGAATGATCTTTAAAAAATTTATAGCATTTCAAAATAGTAATCAGACTTACGATTAGAGCGCCAATCCTTTATAATCAGTAATTTGAAAAAATTCCTTTGGAGACCCCATGCGTATCATTCAGGAAGCACTCACCTTTGACGACGTTTTACTTGTGCCTGCTAGATCAGACGTTTTACCCAATGATGCTATCCTTAAAACGCGCTTAACGCGCAAGATTGAATTGAATATACCGCTTATTTCAGCGGCCATGGACACAGTAACGGAAGCAAAACTGGCTATTTCAATGGCTCAGGAAGGCGGAATTGGTATTGTTCATAAAAATCTAACGATTGAAGCACAGGCCGAACAGGTTGCAACGGTTAAAAAATATGAAAGTGGTGTGATTAAAGATCCTATCACGATCAACGAAAATACGACGGTACGTGATGTAATCGAGTTGACCAATAGCCGGCGTATTTCTGGATTGCCTGTTTTGGGCATCGATGGTCTAGTCGGTATTGTGACTAAACGTGATCTGCGATTTGAAACCAACCTAGACCAGCCTGTTTCTTCGATTATGACTGGGTTGGATCGTCTGGTGACCGTTGGTGAGCGGGCTAAAAAAACTGAAATACTCGAGTTACTGCACAATCATCGCATAGAGCGTCTTTTGGTAGTGGATAAAAAAGGTAATCTGAAAGGTATGATTACGGTAAAAGACATCACCAAATCGACAGTACATCCGATGGCTTGTAAAGATGATCAGGGGCGGTTGAGGGTAGGTGCTGCTGTAGGTACTGGTGCCGATACGGAAGCAAGAATATCAGCCTTAGTGGAAGCCGAAGTAGATTTGATTGTTGTGGATACGGCGCACGGACACTCCCGTGGTGTACTTGACAGAGTCGCCTGGATTAAAAAGAAATACCCCAACATTCAAGTCATTGGTGGCAATATTGCAACTGCGGCCGCTGCCCTTGATTTGGTTGCCGCTGGTGCTGACGCAGTAAAGGTTGGTATAGGCCCAGGATCGATTTGTACAACTAGAATTGTTGCCGGTGTTGGCGTGCCTCAAATCACAGCTATTAGTAATGTTGCTGAAGCTTTAATCGGTACTGGTGTCGGCGTAATTGCCGATGGTGGCATTCGATTCTCAGGTGATATTTCAAAAGCAATTGTTGCTGGTGCCCATGCAGTGATGATTGGTGGCATGTTCGCTGGTACGGAAGAAGCGCCTGGAGAAGTTGAGTTGTTTCAAGGTCGATCATACAAATCTTATCGCGGGATGGGATCAATTGCGGCAATGAAAAAGGGCTCGAGTGATCGTTATTTTCAGGCCGATAGCGCTGATGAAAAACTAGTACCCGAAGGCATTGAGGGCCGAGTGCCATACAAAGGACCACTCAATGACACCATTCATCAACTGCTTGGTGGTGTTCGTTCGAGTATGGGGTATGTAGGTTGCGCAACGATTGCTGAAATGCGGACTAAGCCTGAATTCGTTAAAGTGACCAGTGCGGGTATGTCTGAATCACATGTTCATGATGTGCAAATTACAAAAGAAGCGCCCAACTACCGCATATAAAAGTATAAATTTATAAAATCATAGCTTATAGACCCGCTCCATAAAGCCTGTCTAATTAGTCAGCAACCTGAAGTGCTTAAGAGTAAAAAAATCGATGGACATTCATCAAGACAAAATTCTGATTTTAGATTTCGGCTCACAATATACGCAGCTCATTGCCCGCAGAGTTCGTGAAGCCGGCGTTTACTGTGAAATTTATCCTTGGGACATTGAGTTTTCAAGAATTCAAGCATTTGACGCCAAGGGCATTATTTTGTCTGGAGGACCAGAATCCACATTGTCAGATCATAGGCCCCTTGCGCCCATTGAGATATTCAATTTGGAGATACCTATATTAGGGATCTGTTACGGCATGCAGACCATTGCCAGTCAGCTCGGTGGTGCAGTAGAAAACTGCGGCAAAAGTGAATTTGGATTTGCCAAGGTTCGAGCTCGTGGCCATACCGAATTATTACGTGATATTCAAGACGAAGTCACCAGTGAAGGGTATGGCATGCTTGACGTTTGGATGTCCCATGGGGATCGAGTTTCGGTCATGCCGCCAGGATTCAAACTGATGGCAAGCACCGACAGTGCTCCTATTGCGGGTATTGCCAACGAAGACCGCCAGATCTATGGATTACAATTCCACCCGGAAGTCACCCACACAGTTCAAGGCGTCACTATCTATAAACGGTTTTTGTATGATATTTGTGGTTGTGGTTCAGCCTGGACATCGGCCAATATTATTGAAACATCAATCGCCAATGTCAGAAAGCAAGTTGGTAACGACCACGTCATCTTAGGATTGTCGGGGGGTGTAGATTCATCCGTCGTGGCCGCTTTACTGCATCAGGCCATCGGCACACAACTTACTTGTATTTTTGTTGATAACGGTTTATTGCGTCATCAGGAAGGTGATCAGGTGATGGCATTATTTGACAAAAATATGGGTGTCAAAGTGATTCGAGTGGATGCTGAAGAACGGTTTCTAGGAAAGTTGAAAGGACTCACTGACCCAGAGTTAAAGCGCAAAGCTATCGGTAACTTGTTTATCGAGATTTTTGAAGAAGAAGCCGAAAAACTCGTCGATGCTAAATGGTTGGCACAAGGCACTATATATCCTGATGTGATTGAATCGGCCGGTGCGTCGACAGGCAAGGCGCATTTAATAAAATCACACCACAACGTGGGTGGACTGCCAGATGATATGAAACTAGGTCTAGTAGAGCCCTTACGAGAATTATTCAAAGATGAAGTCCGTAAGATTGGTATTGACCTTGGCTTGTCACGTGAAATGGTTTATCGACACCCATTCCCGGGCCCCGGTTTAGGCGTTAGAATTTTGGGTGAAGTGAAAAAGGAATTCGCTGACGTATTACGTTTAGCGGATGATATTTTCATCAAAGAGCTCAGAAGTTATGACTTATATGACAAAGTGTCACAAGCATTCGTGGTTTTCTTGCCGATCAAATCAGTCGGTGTGACGGGTGATGGACGACGTTATGATCACGTCGTATCTTTGCGCGCTGTGGAAACCATAGACTTTATGACTGCTCGATGGGCAGACTTACCCTATGACTTTCTCGATCACGTTTCGCGCCGAATTATGAATGAAATAGAAGGTATTTCTCGCGTTGTCTATGATATATCAGGTAAACCGCCAGGCACCATTGAGTGGGAATAGCTATTCCACTGATTCACTTTTATAAAGCATTGATCTAGATATCTAAAAACAGTCGGTTAAAACTAATTTAATTTTTAGGCCATACTATTACTTAAATAGAACTTTTATTTCATCCAGAGAGCTAGGGTCATCGATAGTTGATGGTAGCGGGTAGGCTTCGCCATCAGCAATACAACGAATTGTCTTACGGAGTATTTTACCAGAGCGTGTTTTTGGAAGTCTATTGACAATATAAGCCTCTTTAAAAGCAGCCACTGCACCAATTTCTTGCCTAACCATTTGTATCAGTTGTTCAATAACAAGGCTCTGATCATTGGCATTATCTATTGTATTTTTAAGCACCACAAAACCTGTGGGCAATTGGCCCTTTAGCTCATCCTTTCGTCCAACCACTGCGCATTCGGCAACGGCTGGATGTTTACCTAAAATCTCCTCCATTTCACCTGTCGATAAGCGATGCCCGGCAACATTAATCACATCATCAACACGGCCCATAACAAATAGATATCCGTCCTCATCAATATAGCCACCATCACCCGTATTAAAGTAACCCGGATAGTGATCAAGATATGATGTTTTTAAACGGTCCTCGTCACCCCAAATAGAAGTTAAACAGCTGGGCGGTAAGGGTAGTTTAATCGCAATAAAACCCTGTGTATTAGGCGGTAGCTGTTGGCCTTTTTCATCTAAAATTTGAATATCAAAACCAGGCACCGGTTTTGTTGATGAACCTGATTTAATGGGTAACTTTTCAACGCCCCACAAGTTAGACGAAATGGCCCAGCCTGTTTCGGTTTGCCACCAATGATCGATTACCGGCACCTTATAAGTATCTGACAACCATTCATAGGTTGGTGGATCGAGACGTTCACCTGCGGCAAAAATAGTCGTTAGTGAAGTCAGGTCATATTGTTTTGCTAGTTTCCCGTCTGGGTCTTCTTTACGAATGGCCCTAAACGCGGTCGGGGCAGTGAACAGAGCTTTTACCTTATACTCGGAAATAACGCGCCAAAAAGCCCCTGCGTCAGGCGTCATTACGGGCTTTCCTTCATATATTATAGTCGTGCAACCATGCAATAACGGCGCATAAACGGTATAAGAATGGCCAACAATCCAACCAACATCAGATGCAGCCCAATATACATCACCGGGTTTCATATCATAAATAGCCGTCATGCTGTATTTCAGTGCGACAGCATGGCCACCATTTTCACGGACAACGCCTTTCGGTTTACCTGTTGTACCGGAGGTGTAAAGAATATAAAGCGGGTCGCTGCCTTTTAATGGCACACAGTCAGCAGGTACGGCAGCTTTGATTTGTTCGTGCCAATCCACATCACGGCTTGGATCCAGTGTTGCAAGCGCCTGTGGGCGCTGTAAAACGACGCAAGTTGCTGGTTTATGGGTTGCAAGTCGAATGGCCTCATCTACTAAGGGCTTGTATTCAATAATGCGTTTCACTTCAATGCCACAAGAAGTGGTCAGTATCACTTTTGGAGTGGCATCATTTAGTCTGACAGCTAGCTCTGGAGAAGCAAACCCGCCGAATACAACTGAGTGAATGGCGCCTATTCGAGCACAAGCCAACATTGAAATCGCCGCTTCTGGAATCATCGGTAGATAGATGACAACTCTGTCTCCCTTGACGACACCGAGTTGTGTCAGCATACCAGCACAAAGTGCGACTTCATCTCTTAATTCAGCGTAAGTAAATGTTTTTTTGTCACCAGTAACAGGAGAGTCATAAATTAAAGCGGGTTGATCTGCTCGACCATTTTCAACATGATAGTCTAGGGCTAGATAGCTTGTATTCATTTCTCCGTCAGCAAACCAGTGATGAATTCCTTTTGAGTCAACTGATAAAATATCTTCAGGGTACTTATACCAACTTAACTGCTGAGCTTTATCTGCCCAGAATTTTTTGGCGTTTTCTATTGATTGATCAAACTCATGTTGATATAACATTCCTAACCTCAGAAGATAATTTTTATAGTATTTGGGCTGATGACTATCGTTTGAATCAAATCATAAGTTAATATGATATTGTTGATGATAGTGACGTTATTTCTGCTTTTAATCTAGGAAAAAAGAATCTTAGAGCAATATTGTCAACAATCTTAATCTTACACTTAATATTATCGTTACTTCCGTTCGAATCCATCATTCATGATTTCAATGAACTTTTGTGCTGGAGCTGAAAGGAATTTGCCCTTCCGTGTAACAATGCCATAACTTCTTTTGGGAAAGTACTGGTCTATTGGAATCACGTGCATTTTTGAACTGTCTTCTTCCGTAATACAAACATTAGTCACGATTGATATTCCCTGGCCCAAACTAACGTAGCGCTTGATCACTTCCCATCCGCCTGCTTCTAACGTCACCTGAAAGTTAACATTATGTTGAGCAAATACCATCTTGACTATATGCCAAGTGCTCAAATGTCTAGGTGGCAATATTAGGCCAAATTTGCCTATATCTTGAATGGTAACCTTCTTCATTTTCGCCAGCGGGTGATCTAGGGGGGTAATGATCACTGGGTTATAGGAGACAATGGGGTCGTATACAAGATCGTCAGGCACCTCTAACATTGATCCAACTGCGAAATCAACCTTATCAGAGCGCAATAACTCCATACCATCACGGCCTGTTTCATTTGATAGACGCAATTTAATGGATGGATACTGCTTAGAAAACTTACCAACAGGCTCTGGCAGAATATATAAAATAGTGGATTCACCTGCCGCTATAATTAAATCGCCTGAAGTTAAATTGCCACAATGAGCATCAAATGTTTCCTTTAGACGGTCAATACCCTGAACATGCGGTAAACATAAGTCATAGAGAATACTGCCTTCTGTAGTAAGGAGTAGTTTGGGTCCACGGCGTTCAAAAAGAATGGTATCCATCTCTTCTTCTAATGCATGAATTTGGAGTGATATAGTCGGTTGGCTAGCAAAAAGCGAGTCAGCAGCTTTTGTCATACTACCAAGCTTAGCCGTTTGGCAAAATGCCCGTAATTTTTTTAAGTGATTCTGTTTGTAATAGGTATTTGCCATGTGCTAGTCCAAGTTATTAATTCGTAATATAAAACAGGGGAAGCGAAACAATAGTATTGAATAAATCAATTATTAGATATTTAAATAATAAAAGTCAATAGACCTTAAAAAATATTATAACAGCGAATTGTTGATAATTTATATCAGAAGCGAAAATACAAATTGAAATATAGCGGCCTAACGTATATTCTGCGCGCTCTATAAGGCGCCCGTAGCTCAGCTGGATAGAGTACCTGGCTTCGAACCAGGTGGTCGGGAGTTCGAACCTCTCCGGGCGCGCCATTATTGGTCTCAATATTTATTTAACCCCTTGAATAGTAACGAGTTTTATCACTCGGCTACAAATGGAGTTGACATTAATGAGGACATTGAAACACCCCCAGTACACCTACTTAAAGGACGGAAGTTACTACTTTTTCTCGTTCAGTTCCACTTGATCTAAGACACCTCTATCTAAAATCAAAGATAATTCAGGCACTCAAAACTCAATCTCCTGTCCGAGATAAGATGGCATCCCCAACTCTTTTGGCCAAATTAGATGACGACTGGCTCGGTATTCAGTTGCAATGGGTAGATATTTCAGCTTCTCACCAGCTACTAATCAAGGACTATCTCCAGCTACCCAAGTGTTGACAGCTGGCAAGACTTGACTTTATCAAAACGGATGAGGAAAGAAATGCCTTGCGTGGTGGAACAATGCATCTCACTCAATTTCATCTGGTCCTGTAGGTCTAAAATGACAGAATAAAAAACTTAGAAGGGCTTATAGAATGTTAATGTGAAAGGGCCTATAATTTTATTTTACATAGCGTTTAACCTTATAACTCAAAAAAATTTTATAAAAATATTGGGAATACCTGAAACAACTGACTTTTTCAAAACATATTTTGCGTACCTAAAACTAAAGACATTTAAAGTTTAGAGAAAATAACAGTCTCTACTTCAGAAGGATTAAACAATTAATGTTAAAAGACTTATCTTGTTCTATTTGTGCTGGCACATCTATGCCACACGATGTCGTTGATTTTAATAAATCCTGTGAAGAGAATAATGGGAAGTTTCTGAGACCTTCAGGTGTTTCTATCTATTATTACCTCTGTCATCACTGTGGCTTTTGTTTTGCGCCAGAGATCTGTGATTGGCCATCAGAAAAGTTTTCAAAAGAGATCTATAACAGTCAATATATTGATATTGATCCTGACTACAAAGAAAATCGTCCAAAAAATAATGCCGCTCACTTAAGCAAGATTTTTAACGGCAAAACTGAACATATCAGGCACCTTGATTTTGGAGGGGGTAATGGCAGTCTGAGCGATGCGCTTAAAGGTTTTAGCTGGGACTCCCAAAGTTATGATCCATTTATGCATAAAGATATTAATATAACTGATTTAGGGCGATTTAACTTAATAACCGCTTATGAAGTGTTTGAGCATGTACCTGATGCCAATGCTTTAATGGAGCAATTAAATTCGTTGATCAGTTCTGATGGGGTGATCTTATTTAGCACTCTATTATCTGATGGACCAATTAAACCCAATACACGCTTAAACTGGTGGTATGCCGCACCGCGGAATGGACATATTAGTCTATTTTCTAAAAAATCTTTACAGACACTGGCAAACAAGTATAACTTTGAAATTGGTAGCTTGTCATCAGGCACTCATATTCTTTATAGGAAAGTACCTGATTGGGCTGCCCACCTTTTTAATCAGGGCAAAAAGACAAATTAGTCGCCATTATCGTTTTGGCAATACTCGTCTTTATACGCAGCAGACATAAAACCGGTCCCTTAGGCTGAAGACGCCAACGTAACGCTATTCTTAAGCATGACATGAAAAAACGTCTTGAACCTATCAACATCTTACTGTGCAACGTTTTTAAATTTGTTTATGGCCGTATTTTCATAGAAAAGACTCAAGCGTTCTAACAAAAGAGGGTGCTTAAAAGATTACTCGAGCGATATCTACGGCGAGTTAAACTCTTTTGGACAGCTTATCTGTTTGTTAAGTTAACTTGTCGTTCAAGCGGGTGCTTGGCCGCCCCTGCCAATTAGTTGAATAAGACTTTCTGACATCGTATTGTTCTTTTTTCTTGCGTGCATAACAAGACTATTTAGGTTGAAAGTTACCAACGCCATCATTCAACCAAACAAGATCTCTTGTAGCGTCATCTACTACGATGTCTTTAAACCCATCATTGTTGAAATCTTGAATGCGAATCCAGTCGATCCAATTTGCGGTATCACTATGGCCAGTATTAAGCCTTTCTGCACTTTCATCTGAAAAAGTACGCCCACCTTGATTGATTAGAACCTGAATTTTGAAACCTTTATAAAAATCCGAAGGGTCTGAACTACCTCCTGTTCTCGTTAGAAAAATATCTTTATCACCATCTAAATCAATATCAGCAACGTCAATATCTATCACTGTACCCAGGCCTGTTATTGGGGGTAGTGTCGTTGAACTATTCACACTCCAAATTCCACTATTGTTTCCCCACAATATCTGAGAAGAAAATCCACCCTGCTCATGTCCAGTTACGAGAACGTCAATAAACCCATCTTTGTCAACATCAACCAATTCTGTGGTGTACATCTGGCCTGTTAAATCAGTAATTTTCGTGGAATCTTTAGTGAAATTCCCACTGCCATCATTGATAAGAAAAAAAGGTTTGTCTTTTGTATCAGTGACAAAAACGTCAATATCATTATCGTTGTCAATATCTGCAGAAGCTGCTGCATGTTGAAATCCGACCAAAGTATTGAGTCCTGTCCCTAAATTATAACCATTCTCTGATGATAATATGACATAGGGGGCTTCGCCAGGAAAAGGAGGATGATCGTAACCATGTCCAATGACAAACATATCCATTTTTCCGTCACCATTATAATCACCCGTGAGTGCTTTTCTGGGATGAATCTGACCCGGTGGTGAGCCATTAAAAAAGCTGCTATCAAGGACGAAGTTACCATTGCCATCATTTAGAAATAACTCAGATGGCGTAACGGCATTAGAGCCATCACCAGAAGATATAAAAACGTCAACATCATCATCTGAATCAAAGTCTGCGTAAGTTATGGCGAGCTTAAAATTGCTTGGGTAAGCTGATGGCAAGGACGATCGCTTAATATAAATTGCTGCCGTTTGTAATGCATGTGAGTCCGTAGCACCTGGCTCAAATCCTTGTTGTATTGATATGCTCGTTTCCTCGGTGCTGTCGCTACCACTACTAGTACCACCACCACCACCACAACCTGACAGTATTAGGGTTGGAATAATCACCAGAACTTTTAAATTATTAATTAATTTCATATATAATCCAACCTACGCTAATTACAGTTTATATTGTTGACAGTGGCCCGAAATAATAGCTGCTAAGTTATAATATCATAAAAGAAGTATTGATTAATTTCCATATTAACTTTAAAGACTTATGGCAATTCTATGAAAGGGTTAAAGTTTTTTATTTCACATGCTTTTAATTACTTGGTTTCAAGTAATAAGTGCAATTAATTTAAGCTACGAGTAAATCTGTTTGTTGCCCCATAAATAATTCATTAGGTGACCGACAACCTCTAGATTTTCTAGGACGTTGATTGAGGCGTTCCATCACCCGCGCAACCTGTTCGTCCGTCACTTCATTAAAATTTGTGCCCTTCTGAAAATATTGGTGGATTAAGTCATTTGTATTTTCATTAGGAGATTCTTATGAACCTTATCTTGGAATTGGGTGGGGAAGAAAAGCGAGTGCCGAGGCAGGGTTTCCTTTTTCGGCTGAAATAGGTGTTACTCTTTTGGAACCAAGCACACAATTGTCCGGTATTGTAAATGTTCTTGGTACAATTAACCTCACTCAGGCTGAACTGGATACATGGCTGCAAGGAGCCCAGGATGATGTTGACAAAGAACTAGACGAATTTGAAATATGGCCAGTTTTGTCAATAGGCCTTAATTATGCATTTTGATAACGTTAAAATGATTAACCGTCTAAACGGCTGATCTTCAGCAAGAAATTCTTTTTATTGATGGCAGTAATCTGCTTGATATTGATCCCAACCAGAATATTGGCTACTGCTTTTGTAGATAGTCGCCTCACTTATAATATTATCAAGCTGTATAGGTTTGTTAAACCATTACAGACACTCTATCCGTTGGCGAACCCCCGAGGCCGTTTCTGTCTTCGTTATACAGATGGGATAGAGACATTTTTTTAATTTTCAACCCTAATAAACCCTATAGATGCCCCACCTTGGGTGGGGTAGACATAGTCTGCTAACGTGTTTCTCACCTGATCCCGATATTACTCATTAATCTACTCAGGTTCCTTCCTTTCAATCCATTCCAAGGTACAAATCTTGTGGTGTACTGGTCTCACCGATACCTTGATCTTTACCTCAGTCTTAAGGCTAAGATCGTCGCCTTGGTTGATCATGGACCTGACATCAATGACCTTCTTTCAGGTGTTCGTCAGGGTGTTGGTATAGTTAGTAGATCTCTTTATTCGTTATATAAAGCCCAAGTAATTGTCTTTGCCGCGTTTTTTAATGCCTTATTACGTGGGATAAATTGGCTGATGTTTCGGAGCTGCTCTCCTATTTTTTGAGCGAAGGGGTGTAAATTGAAATTAACGCGGATAGTTTTTAAATTTCTTTTAGGGATTACACAATCTGGGCTTACATCCTTGCATTAATTACTTAAAGGTCGATAAACTTTTTGAGATAAAAAACTATAGCGTTTTAACCATAGCAAAAGCGTTAACAATAATGTCGCTAGTGTAAAGGAACCGCCTCCGCCTCCACCACTATCTGTTGACGCTGGGGTTGTCGTAATAACTTGGGTCAAAGTTGCTTTTGATGGACCGGTAGAGTAGCCGGTTGTTGAAAATATCCCTTCACCCATTATATTCAGGTCAAAGTTTGAAAGGTCGTAAAAAATATTATTACTACAACTCACCGAAAAGCGGGCTTGTGCGTTTGCTTTATCAGGAATATCTACAAATTGTGATCCATCATTATCAGTTGAGAGCAATAAATCAACAATTCCATAACTGCTTTTATCTTCTGAGAACGTATACAGCTTAATGTCCACACTTGGACAATTAACCGGGGCATTCGGGGTATTAGCTGGATTCCATTCCACTGTTGTCCCATCAGTTGCCGTTAATTGAAGCTCCGCATTGTGAGAAGTAATGGCAAAGGGTCCAGATGTTGTATCCACTGAGATTTGAACATCGTCAGTACCTTGGCCGGCTCTCCCGTCACGAACAGTCACACGAAAGTTAAGCACTCTATTTTTTGTAGGTAATGTTTCACCTTTTGTCGAAATATTGTTTATTTGTGTCATTAAAACAGGAAATTCACGAGTGCTAGTAGTTTTGGGCATACCCGTTCTAAATAAAGGGTTGTTGCCTTGGTCTGTTCCGATGGTGGTCGAAGTGGTTGCTACCGCGCCGACATCCATTTGATCCCATTGATAACTGAGAGTATCCCCTGTGTCTACTGCACTTGCCGTTAGACGAAACGGTGTGTTAATTGGAATGACTCTATCAATACCTGCGTTAACATTGGTTGGGTCTGAGTTAGCAGGGCTTATGATAGCCGAAGTAGCACAAGTCCCCCCGGCCCCTGTTACAAAAGAATTTATTTCTGCTATTGATCCCGCGTGAAAAGTTGCATCAGTAGAGTTTGAAATATTTTCATCAATACAAAGTCCCGCATAGCCCATGATTGAAGAACCACTCCCCGGTTCAAAGGCTGTTGATGCATTACGATTTGCACAATTGCTGTTGCTGCCGTTATAACTATGGTTGCCTCCAAATTGGTGTCCGATTTCATGAGCGACGTAATCAATGTAAAAAGGGTCGCCAGTCGGGTTTTTCAAGCCAGTGACACCCCAAGCTTTATAGTCATCATTGCAAGCAACCCTTAAACCAGCAACACCCCCACCACGTGTACCAAATACATGCCCAATATCATAATTAGAATTTCCAATCGTTGTATCTATTTGGGTTTGGTTTTGATTTAACAAGGCAGAAACATTATTATTTGAAAACCCAAAATCAGCTGGGGCAACTTCTATGATTGAGCTATTGGTTGTTATTAAGTTTAGGTGAATACCCAAGTCACCTTCGAAAATTTGATTGACTCGATTGATAGCCGTGTTAATTTCTGACATTGCGGCCTCTAA
>OJEJ01000082.1_pt1 | contig 60297 bp, 64 predicted proteins | sample 1593271 | NCBI WGS metagenome assembly OJEJ01 (sample SAMN05416877, study PRJEB24817) | seawater metagenome | isolation source: Sea water | place: Canada:Atlantic | collected 2013-11
CAAAACGTATTGAGGTTTAGCTATATTATGTATGGAATGTCGTTATTTTTTTGTATTCTAACGGGAAGGCCTTACTGTTAGACCTTTAGAACTTTATTTATTTTTGTGAAAAATCGTGAGTTAAAGTTTATATCCTTAAGAAAATCTTCAGAAATTAGTAGAAACTAGGTTTTTGCCAAGTTTTTGTGTGGGAGATGAATAGGTTTATTCAAATGCTAAAATATAACTCAACGATAGATTTCCACCAGACTCTCTTATATTTTTTGTGAGTCCTTCCGTTTTTCCAGTATCGTCGTCTTCAATCTGAGTGTACTGATTTCTGAATTCAGTATAGTTAAGCATAAGACCATTATGGATTCTATAACCTAGAGAGAGTGATACATACTGTCCAAAGAAGCGAGTACTGTTATTGTCTATGGGCTCTAAGGATGAATTCATATAGCTTGTGAGGATACGAAAACGATCTAAAAAATGAAAACCTATAAAGGTGCCAATACCACCTCCGTCATATTGCTCATAAGAATTTGTGGTAAGTGTATCGTCATAGAAGTATTGGCCCTTTTCGATACTTAGGCCGGCCATAAAGTATTGACCAAGATAGCCCGTGCGAAGGCCAAATGTTTTTCCATTAAAATCACCAGAGCGGTCAGCTACAGAGAAACTTCCCTGTGAATAAGTGATAGTTGGCTCAAGCATAAATTTTGCTTGGGCCAGGGGAATAGTCATAATGAAAAATAGAGAAAACTTAGCTAGCGCTATGACCGAAAACTCTTTCTTTATATTCTGGTAGTTCAAGGATTTCATCTCTAAATAGAGCGACTCTGTAATTGGCCTGCTCTTGGTTAAGAACTTGTATGTCTTTTTTATCAAACATATTTGCCATTATAAGTAAGGGAATATTTTTTTGATCTAGTTCTTCTTCTAGTCTTAAAATAAAACCATTCTTCATTAAATAGTAAAATGCTGATGATTGAATTTGGGGGGATGTTGTTACTGCTGCTCGTGTTTCTAGTGCTACATTCATTGCTCTACTCCTTAAAGCTTACCGATCCTATCCTGGATCTAACTAAATTTTTCCATATTTTTTTAGCTTTTGCAATTAAGTTTATAATCTTGAGAAGGATGCTCTATAAAAATTATATGGTCCTATGTGGTCACCTTTTTTATAGGGGCATAACGGCCAAATTGACCTCCAGTAGGGATGTTATGGCCATGATAAAGTAGATGCTATTTGTAAGTGCTTATTATTGTGTCTGGGCTTTTTGGCACGATTCCTGCTTATATATACCTGACAGTGACGGAGAGTTATCAGGAAGATACTCCAGCAGGCCAAGGATGGCCGAGAATATCTTTAACCTGTGAGGAAAACATGGAAGCACTAAACGCAGAAATTTTTATTTTATTACTTTGTTCATTAGCTTTTGGAAGCGCTCTTATTCATTACACCGCTTATGCAAAAGCAAAAGCAAGAGTCAAAATTAAGTCTGATCTTAGACACCCTATGAAATGAAGTAGACTATAATATCTAGTTAAGCTATATAGGAGGTATGAGAATCTCCTATATAGTTTTTTGCTATTCAACCCTTTTTATCTTAGGTTTCATTGATAATTCAAGAGGGCCTCTTTATCCCGAATTTTTAAATTACTTTCAAGTGAATCCCGGCAAGGGCTCACTAATATTCTCTCTTGCAAGTTTTATGGGCTTTATAGCAACTATAAGCTCTAAGTGGTGGCTAGGTTTACTTGGCGCTATAAACTCGACCAGAGTCGCCCTGGTTATCCACAGTGTTGCCTGTTTGATTATGGGGCTTGCACCCGCTGATAATTTCTACTTATTTTTATTTGCAGCTGTTCTTTTTGGTACAGGTGTTGGGATAGAGACTATTTGTTTAAACTTGATTCTGGCAGTTTCCACCGATAAAACTAAGCGTAGACGTGTTCTATCTGGTCTTCATGCTATGTACGGGATTGCCTCTTTTGCGGCACCATTTTTTATTTCGCTTTTAAAGACTAGATCTGAAAATTTTCAAGATATTTTTCTCTACGTATCAGTATTTCCCATTTTAATATTAATAACAACCTTTCGCCTCAAGCCTTTAAACATCTCCAAGGAATCAAGTGATCCGTTCTCTTTGCCTTTAAAGCATATGCTAACTCTGGGAGTTATGATGGGCTTTTATGTAAGCTCTGAGATTGTTCTATCCAGTAGACTTGTTTTCTATATTGAGAGTTTGGATATAATGGATAAGGTGATGTCTAAAAATATGCTAACTTTATTCTTCTTAGGGTTACTAAGTGGGAGAGTGCTATTCACGTTCAAGCACTTTGATATCGATAATAGAAAGCTTCTGATTATGTCTATTGCAGCTTCGCTTCTTGTGACCCTAGTTGGTATCTCTTTTTATCCTCCGCTATTAGTCTTAAATGGTTTTACACTGTCTTATTTCTTTCCTACAGCACTTGATATGTTGGGTGAGCATTTCCATGAGCACCTTGATATTATTATGTCTCGTGTCTTTATTGGAGTAGGCGCCTTGCTCTTTATTGTTCACTGGGGCTTTGGATTACTTACTGAAACCTTTGGTATCTCCATCTCTATTTGGCTGATCCCAGTATTTATGACTATAGTCTTGTATTTATTACAATTTAGGCTCAAGTTTTTGCAAGAATACCGCTAAATTGATACCTCTTATTTAGTCTTTTTTTGGGGTAAATATGAAGAATCTTTTGTTTCTAGTCTTATTAATTAATAGTTCTTATGCTTTAGCTATTACCTTAAGCTCCAATCAAAATATTAAGATCAAAGCTTAGCTTTAAGGTCTTACTTCAACTTTATGAAATCCATCTCTTCCTGTATCAGGATTAATAAAATAGAAAGTGTACTCTTCAAGAGGCAGTGTTTTAGGGGACTACAGTCCAAGTATTCTCTCCAATAACATCAGTTTCAATGTTTTTGAAAATCAGGCGGAACGTACCATTTACATATGTAGCATCGTCTTTAATTTTTAAAGATTAGACGAAATGTCCCCTGTACATAAGTATGAGCACAAATAGTTAGCAGAAACTCTGTAATTTTTAAACAGAAAGGGTTGTTTGGTACTTTAGGGATTTAGGTGAATAGGGTACTAATTTGTCCTATACTTAAAGTTGTTGATGCGTAAAGTTGAGCAAAGGCTATTAAAAGCAGAGTAGATTACGCCACTATCCTTCGGCATTACGAATCCCTATGAAAATTCATATTTTCAATTACTTATGAAGTATTTTTCTTACCTTCTTAATTTATATCCTAAACTAGGATATAATAATTACGATAAGCTATGTAAGGAATTTAATTATGAACTTAAAAAGAACTATCAGTCTTTTGACCCTTTTATTTATAGTTGCCTCATGTCAACCACAAGCTGAATACGAGGAATACCAAGGTCCAGATTATCAGGGTAGCCGTAATTTTAGCATTGATAATTCAAAGGCAAAGGCAGAGGTCTCAGTGCACGGTGCATTTATGGGAACTCCTGACTGGGGAAGCGTTAAAGATGAAGTTCAAAGGTTTCAAGATAGCGGTGATATAGAAAGTGTAAATGAGCACTCACTTGGAACAGAAGGTGGTTCAACTTTTTGTTTTGAATTTAGTTCAACAGGAGATAAGGGCCGTGTTTATAATGAGTTCAAAAATTTATCAACAGACTTAAAAGAAACAAATTACAGTGTAACATCATTAGATAACTGCTCTGATTCTAAGTAACACCTATTTAAAATGCCCCGTAAACTCGCTCTTGCACCAGAAAATCTAAAAAAACAGTACATGGTTATACAAGAAAGATATGGACGTGACATATTCTCTAAAGCCAGCAATCTCTACCACTTTTGTTTTTTCAACATTCATTCATACCAAATCTCAGACCTTAAACAGAAAGTGAATGAAGCAAAAACCGAGGTTAACTTTCCCTTCCTTACTGGTGGAGAAAGAGAATGGCCGATGATTTACACATTCTTACTGGCGGAATTGCTCAAAGACCATCATCATAACTATTGGGGTGATGCCATCTACATTATCTATTTCACTTATTATACTGGTTTTAACAACGACTCATGGACACATCTTAATTATGAAACGCTCTATTTAATCGACAATATTGAAGAGGGCATGGCAAAAGATAACTTCAAGAAAGCCTTCCAAAAAGTTTCAAAATATAACTTCAATACTAAGGTCAACACCAAAAATGATAAGGTTAAACGCTTTCTTGTTGAGAAGGTTAAAAGTTTTAAGAAAAAATATTCAGAACCTGAAAAAGTAGAAATTTTCTTAGAACATGCCCACGATATTATAAAAAATGGGCTTTAACTCTTTGAAACTTCGTATGGTCTAATTCAAAAAATCCATTTTCACCCCACAATAAATTAAACCTGAGTAATGTTTTAGTAAGTTCATGAATGGAAATGAACCTTTATCAACATTAACTGACATAGAACGTTTAAGAGTAGTAAACTTCACTCAACTTCTCTGCAAAGTATCTCCTAGAGTATCAAGGCAAAAAACTACGTCACATGATACTCCTGTGCAGCTTGGTAGAGGTCTAATTGATAAGTTAGAAATATACTTACCAACTACACTATTATTAAGTGACACAATCTCAAAGTGTAATGAGCTAGGTCTAAAATATAAGGACAAATATCTAGGTAAGCTATTCACTCTAGAGATCTAATTAAGAAAGATTAGCTTTTCCTTCCAAATCTTTCTTGTTTCAAACATTTTTCATATTATATTGAGTAATAGAAGTAATTTTTAAACAGAAAGGGTTGTTTGGTACTTTAGGGTTTAGGTGAATAGGGTACTAATTTGTCCTATACTTACTATAGTCTTGTATTTATTACAATTTAGGCTCAAGTTTTTGCAAGAATACCGCTAAATTGATACCTCTTATTTAGTCTTTTTTTGGGGTAAATATGAAGAATCTTTTGTTTCTAGTCTTATTAATTAATAATTCTTATGCTTTAGCTATTAGCTTAAGCTCCAATCAAAATATATACGCTAATATCTATGCGGACTTTCTTATTGATGCCTATGATACCAGGTTAAGTATTGCTACATCTCACGATGATGCTGTCTTAATGGATTTATATAGTAAAATTCTCGCCGCCAGAGATATTTTGGAACACGAGGGTAGTATTAAGAGTATGTCTACGTACTCTGTTGTTGAGATTGTAGACTCAGACGAGTTCTCTTCTATTGTTGCCAAGGTTCATAAGAGATCAAGTGAGATTGCTTTTGATATAAAGGTTATAAGGGATAAGCAAATGCTTGAACCGGTAATTTATCCCTCATTAGGAGCAACTGGGAATCTAACAGGTAATACTTTTCCTAAACATATATGGTCTCTTACTTTTGATGACGGGCCACATGCATTTAGAACAAATTCAGTGGTAGATAACCTACATTTTTATGACATGAAGGCGACCTTCTTTATGCTTATGAAGCAAGTTAATAGTTATCCTAAAGCATTAGAATACGTTTTGAGTAATGATATGGAGCTTGCGCTACATAGTTATAATCATCTTAACCTAGTGAAGCACGATCCAGATACGGTTTTGTACGAGATTGCCACAGCTAAAAAAGAACTTGAAGAAGTATCTAATCAAAGTATTAGTCTTTTTAGGTTACCCTATGGTTCAGGCATGAGAAATAATGACTTGCGCTTAGTAATAGCAAACGAGAAAATGCTACATATTTTTTGGAATGTAGATACTCTCGACTGGAAGGATAAAGATCCTCAAAGTATCTTTGAGAGAACAACCAGGCTGATGAAATTAACACCCAACCAAAGTGGTATAATACTATTTCACGATATTCATCCCCAAACAGTAATTGCTTCAAAGATGGTTATGGAGTTTCTTAAAGAAAACGATAAAACGGTCTGCTTATTGGATGAAATAGTAAAGTATCATAACGGCATTGATCAGGACTGCTTGTAATATTCCTATAATTTATTAAACTATTACCATGAAACTATTTAATCTTATTATTTGTCTCAGTATTACCTCATGTGCAGTTCAGTTTAAAAAAGCTGCTAAGGATCCAAGTTCACCAGCTACGAACTTAGAACCTGTTAGTACTATTGAGAGGGACCCTATTAGGATCGCTCAAATTCAATATGATAAACCAGATAATTGGGCCAATTATTATTATAAAAAAACATATTTTAAAGTTAAGAACCCAATTGTGGTTGATAGCTATAAGCAATTAGTAAAAGTTTGTAAGAGTGATGATAAACCATTTTTGGCCGACTACCAGCTTGTAGAGCCTTCACCGGTTGAATATAAAGTGAGTCCTATTTCTATCAAGTCACCAGCTGGGTTCAATGAGAAAGTTTATCTCTCTCGGGGAGCATGTCGCGAGCTTTCTTTGTATAAGTCACCTAAGATTAAACGGAAAGATCAATTTAGAAGAAAGATTAAATCTATGACTCTTATCTATGTCTATAATATGGCGACTTATATTAAAGATATTACCTTCTCGACTCAGTACTCTGATGTTGAATTTTATGTAGAGTAGTTTTGCAATAAGCAGATATGACTATTTTTTTAACACTCTAAATCTCCTAACTCTTTGATATTACTACCGTGCTAGTGGCATTATTCATGCAACTATATTTATATGAAATACTTAACTTTAATTATGATGGCGATGCTATTTATCTCTTGTGGTAAAGATACAGCACTATGGCCCAAGCAAGAAGTGACTATTCAGAAAATTGCTCCTGCTGTTGAGGAAGAGTACTCCTATGAACTTCGTGGCAATTCTTGTACTACTGGAGTCCATAGCTCTGAGAGCTTTTTTAAAATATGTGATAGATTACTTGATCATGGTGAAAATAATGACTGTGCTGAAGAGAAGCGTAAAGAGTTATTTGAAGCATCAAAGTGTGCAGGAGAGTTTATTTAAAATAAGGCCATACTAGGAAGCAATGTATGATTAATTCTGAGAATAGCAACTGCACCTGGATCATAGTCGCTTGAATGAAAGCTTCCAATCCCAGTTAGAATATCAAACATCGAATATCGAATTTTATAAATTCCTAAAGTCATTTGCGAATTTTTCTCACTTCTTTGAAAGTGATGCTGATCGCTGACAAGTCCTATGAGATCTTCACCCATTTTATAACCTAAAAAAGTACTTCTTTGAATAACTTCTTCGTTGAGTGGATTTGCAATAGTTACAGTCTCATATTCTGCAACACCATAATTATTATCATCTACTTGTTCGTATCCATTCCGATATTCTGTATAGGTATATGATGTCAAAATATTTGATAGCGCCAGTGCAACTTTACCAAAATTATAGTCTTTCTCCATATCTCCCGTACAGCGGACTTCGTCTTCACAGTTATAGTACTCAAAATCTTCATAGGTCGACTTATAAGATTTATGTCCGGCACCAAAGCCTATAAAAGATATTGGAAAAAATGTTATCTTAGAATCTGTCGCTGAAACGACTCCGGATGTATCATAGTTGATGCTTGGTCTGATAAGACCGTACATAAGATTGTCTCCACCAGCTGTTCCCCATAACATCTGAGAGTAACCCGCTTCTGCATTCATTGAACCACCAGTAGGGTAAGACCTTGCTGAAGCTGCATATTTAAAGTCTACTTGAGCGTAAGCTTGTCCAATTATGAGAATTAGTGAACAAAAAAATTTCAAGGTTCACCCGCTAAATTCATAAAACCCTGTGGGAAAAATTGATTATGGGGATCATGAGTTGATTTCAAATTTTTAAATACTTTGTATTGAGAATCTGTCCAAAAGTCTGTGATGTATTTTTGTTTTAAGATGCCTATCCCGTGTTCTGCAAAAGGAGATCCACCGATCTTGATGACTTCTTTGTATAAGAACTCTAGTTCCTTTTGACATAGGTCTTCTTGTTCAACTGTAGGCATGAAATTAAAATGCAGATGTGCATCTCCAAAGTGTCCAAAGAGATTATACTTAATGCCCTTTGAACTCATTTCTTTGTAGATGTTCAGTAAGCTTTTAAAGTCTTCGATGCTTACTTGTACGTCGGTACCTTTTTTAACAACTCCCATATGGGAATTCGCTTCAAAGACAGCACGAGGAATAGATGCTCTAATATTTTGAAACTTTGTCTCGGTAAGCTCAAAGACTTGTTCTTCATCTAGAAAGGAGAGTTTTTGTAAGTAATCTTCATAAAACCTTTCAAACGCATCCATTTTAATTTCAAAGAATAAGGCGTCCATTTCCATATTGGGTCTTTCTTCTTTTGGTAGATAAGAAAATGAATTTGAATCGATGAATTCACAAACGATGACATCGTCTCTAAAGTTTTGAATAAGGTTGCAAGCTTCTATATGAGCTGAGTTATCTTCTTCCCATTTGGGCAGTAACATAAATAAGTGCTGAACTGGTTCATCTTTAGTCGTTTTTATTGATAGCTCAGTAATAACTCCAAGTTGCCCCTCAGTTCCGATTAAAAGATCTGTTGCTTTTTCAAAACGAGGAAACGGAGCATTTTTAAATTCAGAATACTTTGCATACTCTTTATTATAGTCAGCATCTATCTGACCAAAGTTTTGGTCAGCTGCTAAAGTTATTTCAACACCTTCATGGTTGAGATATTTAATTTCTGTAATTTGAGATCTTAGAGTTCCAAAGTGAAAACATCTTTCACCTGTGGCACTTGTGGCGGCACCAGAGCTTATAAGTGCAAGGTTCTCTGTCGGGGCCGTCATAAGGTTATGCCCTTTAGATCGCAAGTAAGCTTTGGCATCTTGCCAGTTTACAGGGCCTTCTATCTTTAAAATTCCATCATCACTTAGCTCCATTGATGATGGAAGCTGAGATAGATTTCCTAGAAAAAAATCCTGGTCTTTATATATTTCTTCTAATTTATCGTAGGGGATAACTGTTGATGTTTGGGATGAAAAATAAAACGTAGGTTCATGTGATTGAATATGTTTCTTTAACTCATCAAGGTTCTTAAATGTAATTTTTCTTAAACTCATATTATCTCGTAAAAACTAGTTCATTATTATCTGACAGCTTTTCATTAAATTTATAGTTATCAAGGTCAAAATTCTTGATATCGTCTATAGTTTTGACTTTGTTTTGAATAATATATCTTGCCATCATTCCGCGAGCTCTTTTTGCGGAAAAACTAATGATCTTATATTCTCCATTTCTAAGCTCTTTAAAAACAGGAGTAATGATTTCCCCAGCTAGTTTACTCTGATCTATAACTCCAAAGTATTCGTTTGATGCACAATTGACTAGGTACTTATGTTTCTTTAGATCTTTATTTACTTCTGTTGTGACATCCTCTTTCCAGTAGTCATAGAGGTTTTTAAATGTCGAGAATGTAAACTTAGTTCCCATCTCCAGTCGATAGGCCTGAATCAAATCCATAGGTTTTAAAATACCGTATAGGCCTGAGAGAATTCTTAATCTTTGCTGAGCATTCTTTAAGTCTGTTTTATTAAAACTCTTAATATCTAGGCCAGTATAAGTATCACCATTAAAGGCAAAGACTGCTTGCTTACTGGTTGTAGGATTATATGTTTGTTTAAAATTTTGAAAACGTTTGAAATTTAATTCAGACAAGGGGAGACTAAGCTTCATAAGCTTCCCGATATCTGGGGTTGTGAGTTTTCTTAGCTCTTTTGATAATGTATTGGTTTTTTTTATAAAAGCTGGCTCTGTTTGTTCTGTGTGGGAACACTCTGATTCAAAATCAAGCTTCTTTGCGGGGGATACGACTACTAGCATAATAAACTCCATGTGTTTTTATAATGCTAGCGAAAATCTGCCATTTTGGCATTAAAAAAGGGCCCAATTTGGGCCCCATCTTTACTATATAATTAATGATTAATTAGAATGCTGTAAAAAGCTGAACTCCAGCTCCAAGCTGGTCAGCTGCAACAACTCTACTTGGATCGTGTTGAGTATAAGCATAAACGTTTACCCCAAGGATATCCATGTTAACACCTGCTAGAATTCTTTCTTCTCCAGCTGATGCGGCCATGTTTAAGTCGTCACCACCTGCTTGATGTCTAGAAGTTAACTCTACATCAGCTTGAAATTTGTATTTCTCAGATAGCTTACTGTTTGTGTAGCTTGCCCAGATCGTACCATAATGTCTTGAAGTTTCATCTACAGATGCAGGAGCACTTGGATAGATATCTTTATTAAATCCAACTGCAGCAGCAACACTGTTTACATCATCAATTTTGTGACTAACGTCAACCGCTGGTTTAAATCTCATGATTTTATTAGCGTCTCTTGAAGCTTCAGTAGTTGGTAATTCAACTGTTTGTCTAAATCTTACTCTCGTAGATGCTGTTTTTGATAGAACTTTTGACCATCTAATTCTTTGGTCTAGTTCTTGATATCTATCACCTTGACCAATACCTTTGTTAGCATCAGTAAGGTACATTCTAAAAGTTGTATCTATTACACTTGTACTGCTTAGTTCATAAGCAACATAAAGATAGTTTAAAAATTCTGTTTCTCTTTCGCCTTTAGTTTGTGCTGAAGTCGTAAGAGCATCAGTATCCATCTCACCGTAGTAAGACATGCTTACTCTTTCAGAAAGTGGTTTTGCTGATACATCAATGTCAGTTGTTGTTGTAGTTGTTTGTGACATTGCCCCTGTCGCTGCGATCATGGTCGCAACTGCGATTAGTTTTTTCATAACTGCTTAACTCCTATAGTATGTGTAAATTTATTTATTTCCCTTCACCTATATAACTCGATTTTCTATACTTTTGTAAACTAATAAACTATTACTGGAAAGTTTACATAGAGCATTAAATTTCGTTGTGTAAGTGTTTGATATTATGTTCTGTCTAAGAAAATGGCAAGTGCGTTTTGGCACTATTGCGTATCATTAGTCTTCAAAGTCGAGCTCAAGCCCATCTTCAGATATAAACAGGGCCAATTTGGCCTTACCTTTTTCAATCGCCATGGAAATAAAGCCTTTCAAATCTTCAACTTCGATCTCAGGATCAAGAGCATAGTCTCCTGCAATCATAAATATTATCGCCAATGACTCTTTTATTTTATGATCATTATCAAAGTCACTTAGTTTAAATATCGCCTTTGTATGTATCTCTGGTTTCTCAATTATTTTAATATCCACTAGCATATTCTTGTCCTCTATCGATTTTTATTTATTATTTCTTTGGGGTCAATATACTTCCACATTCCAGGCAGCAAGTCATCCATTTGATAATCTCCCATAGAGAGTCTTATGAGTCTCAATGTCGGGTATCCTATCGCAGCTGTCATTCTTCTTACTTGTCTGTTCTTGCCTTCAGTTATTGTGAGTTCTATCCAGGCGGTGGGGATGTTCTTGCGCTCTCTAATCGGTGGCTCCCGGTCAGTGATACCGGTAGGTTCCACTAGTTTTACCTTTGCCTTTTTGGTGAAATAATCCTTTATTTTTATAACACCATCACGAAGTTTTTGTAGATCTGCCTCCGTGGGTTTCTTTTCAATTTGAACCAGGTATGTTTTCTCTTTATCATTTTTAGGATTAGTCAGTTTCTGATTAAAGACACCATCATTAGTTAGAATCAATAGGCCTTCACTATCTTTATCAAGTCTTCCGGCGGCATAGACCTCTTTTGGTAGATCATAATCAGCGAGTGTTTTGTCACCTGGCTCACCAGTGAATTGAGTGAGTACTCCATAGGGTTTATTGAAGGCAATGTATTTGTACTTATTCATAGAGCTTTGATACATTTAAATTATTGAAAAGGAAATATCCATGGCAAAACTTATAAAGAAGGACGAAGAAGTTAATATCTTGTGGACCGATGACCCTGAGGTAGAAAAAAAACAAGCACTAAAAAATAAGAAGATGAAAATAGAAGTTATTCCTTCAGATTATACATTATCTATTAGACCCGAAAAGAAAGGCCGTGGGGGCAAAACAGTAACCGTAATCTATGACTTTCCTGTGGGTGGAGACGATTACTTCAAAAAACTAACCAAAAAGCTTAAAAGAGAGTGTGGTACTGGCGGGACCTATAAAGGGGATTCTATTGAAGTTCAGGGGGATCATATTTTAAAGCTTAAAGATTACCTTTTAACGCTAGGTTTCAAGGTTAAAATTACTGGTGGATAATATTTATTAAAAGTATAAAATAGACCTATGAAGACTATTAGCAAATCTGAAAACATTGATGACATGAAGTCTTTCTTTAAAGATTTATTAGATGAGCAATCTGTGCTGACAACATGGCAGGCAGTTGATTCTGGTAGAATGATCCAGAAAACAAAAATCAGTAATTTCAATCAAGATGATATTGTTCAATATATATTGGCGGCTGATGACAGAGTTAAATTTGTCCCAGGTCATATCTTTTTCTATGAGCCAATCAAAAAAGTTATTTTTAAGTCCACAGTCGAAGTTATTGAAGGTGTTAACTTTGAGAGTATTTTGCCAAATGAAGTAAAATTTATGGATGAAGAAGAAGAGAGAAACTTAGGTCATATGCTTAATGCCTTTCATGATGATATGCACTTTGTTGAAGGGGAAGGCCGCTCGAGTCAAAATAGTGACAATATCTTTGTTGCTGGAAGTGGTGAAGCAAATATACATACTGAGAAATATCTCAAGGGATCTGTCGCCGGTACAGATACAGATAATGATAAAGAATCGGCCAGGAATTTATCAGAGCAATTTATTGATAAGCGAATGGTAGCAAAGACTAATACTGAAAAAATCGAAACCAAGTGGGCTACATCATCAATGTCGTCTCATGATGCGGATTTATTTGCTACTGAACTGAGTTTTATTGAATTAGATGATGAAGATAAACTTTATGAAGGTCAAAGAGCTGCACCTAGGGCCAAGCCTCCTGAGGGAAAAATGGTGACGGTTCAAATTCATGATGAAACTCGTCCTCAATCTACACACTTATTATATGATCTCTCTCAGGGAGGGATCTCTTTCTTTGTTTTCTCTAGTGATGAGTTTAGTGCTGGAGAGACTTTGCATATAAAGGGCTTTGACTCCAAGAGCTTTGACCAGCCTATGGTTGCAGAAGTTAAGTCTGTGAGAGAAGCTGATGCTATGGGGATTCAGTTTAAAGTTGGCTGTGCTTTCTCTGGTCAGTAGTCAGGTCTACCTTAACTTACCGTAAAACTCTTCGTCGTATCCAAATTGTATCACCTTGCCGTTCTTTTCAAGGATTGGTCTTTTAATCGCTGATGAATTTTCAATCAAAAGCTTATGCTTAGCTGCTGTAGTGGCGACCATATAATCGTCTTTGATCTTTCTAAAGGTAGGACCATTTTTATTTACGGGCCATTCGCCAAATACTTCTTTCCAGCTTGTTAGAAGCTCTTTAGTTGGAGGGCTTTTTTTGAAGTTTATGAATTCATATGTGAGTTTCTTTTTATCAAGGTGTGTCAAAGCTTTTTTCACTGTTCCACAGTTGGGAATCCCATAAATCTTGTACATTTTTGATGCCTTTTGTATTATAATCTTAAATATCTATTAAATTATGTTTTATCTAAATTGAAAAGGAAAGGTCTAATGAATTATTACACAGACTCAGAGGAATGGAAGTGGCTATTTAATAATGCTATTGATTGGGATAGTATTATTCCTTTATATTACCCTGAGTTCCCAACACCAGATGGCTTTAACTCAAAAGAAGATGTCATAAACTTTATTGAAGAGATGATTACAGCTACTGGAGAGTGGTCAGGAACTTCAATCACTGACCGTGCGAGACGTCTCGATGAAGAAGGTGCTGGTGATTTAGTCGATGGTAAAACCATCCCAGGTCCGGCCTTAACTGAACTATATAATGAAGCAAAAGAGTTACAAATTCTTGGGCTTGCAGGGCCTACTGAATACGGCGGTATGGGTGCTCCAGCAATAGCCGGTTTATTGGCATTCACACAAATGAATAGGGCCTGTATCTCATCAGCAACTCAAGTGGGATTTTATACATCTATAATTGATATGGTGGAAAGATTTTGTGATGAAGATGATAGAGCAAGATTACTCCCGAAGCTTATTGCCGGAGAAATATCTGGTTCTATGTGTTTAACAGAGCCTGGTGCTGGTTCAGATGTTGGCTCATTAAAAACATCTGCAGTTTTACAAGATGATGGAAGTTATCTTCTTAACGGATCTAAAATATTTATCACAAATGGTGGTGGGGGAATTGGATTCGTTTTAGCTCGTATTAAAGACGGACCCGAGGGGTTGAATGGAATTTCACTTTTCTTATGTGAGCAAGAGCTTGATGGTAAAGCTAATTACTTTATAGGTAAAAATGAGCATAAAATGGGTCTGCATGGCTCGTTTACTTGTGAGGTTGTCTACGAAAACTCTAAAGCTAAGTTAATTGGTAAAGAGCACCAAGGTTTTAGGTATATGCTACACCTTATGAATGAGGCCAGAGTAGCTGTTGGATTGCAGGCACTTGGTGGTATTGAAGCAAGCTTACATGCAGCAAGAAAGTATGCTGAAGAAAGATCTCAGTTTGGTAAGAACCTACTAGAGCTTCCTTTATTTGCTAGGAATATGAAAGACTGGGATATTGAAAGAGATGCCTTTAGAGCACTTATGGTTGATACGATTTCTTATTTCGATCAATATCAAAAATTAGATATGATAAAGCGGCATGGTACAGAGCTTACTGCTGATCAGCAGAAGCAATTACATACCGCCAAGAAGTGGGTACGTAGACGTACTCCACTTGTTAAGGCCTATGGTGCTGAAACATTTACGACCTTATCTCAAAGAGGAATACAGGCGCTAGGTGGATACGGCTTCATTGAGGAATATGACTCAGCTAGATTACATAGAGATTCTTTTGCACCTCTTCTGTATGAAGGGACAACGCAAATTCAAGCTCTAATGGCGATGAAGGATCTCATGAAGTTTGTTATGAGAAGTCCTGCCAAGTACTTCACAGCGCTTGTTAATGCCAATCCAGTTGCAAATTTCTTTGGTGCAAACTCTGAGTGTGAATCACTGTTTAACCAAACACAATATGAATTTAAAAAGAACTTTGTAAAACTCCTTATTAAAACTCTTAAGCCCGGTACAAATACTGAAAATCCAGTTGAGCTTCGTAAGTTCTTTAATGCTAAAGAGTGGCTGAAAGAAGAGAATGTTATGAAGTTAATGGTCCATGCTGAAACTATTATGTATGCACTTTCTTATATTGAAACTCTTAGAGTTCTGATGAAGCATGCTAATAAAGACAAAGCTCGTGCCACTCTTTATAATGATTACAGTATGTTAGTGGCACCAAGATTTGCCGGAATTTACACGGATTGGTCTATAAGATAGTATTTAGTTGGCTTAAAATAAGGCCCAATGTGGGCCTTATTTATGTGTAATATCTTCATAAGCCTCTTCATTTTTAGGTATTGCTGTTAAGGTCTCTTTTCTTTAGGAGAATTAAATAAATGAAATCGTTCGTCAATTCCGTATCCGAGTTTGCTTCACAATTTACGCAAACAAATTATGATATTAATATTTCTTGCCTTGATAGTTATAGTGAACTTGATAGTACTGAAACGAAAAAGCTTCTCAGCTTAATCAAACAAACTGTTACCAATGTTTATTTTAAGATGGGAAAAGAAGACTCCCTTTCTGTTGTTGAAGTGACTTACTCATGTACAGGTGCCCCGCTTAAAAATGTTTATTCTGTTGTTACGATAGAGTCAGAAACCGGCTCTCTGGGGGCCTTATCTATTAAATATGATAGAAAAGCTGATTTACTCTCTATTCTAGATCAAACTTACGACCTCTAAACTTTTAATAGTTAAATTTTTCTGCTAATAATCTCATATAAGGACTTACTATAAGATTAATAATACTTTTTTGTTTATCAATATTACTTTCTGCATGCTTAGCCAGTAAAAAGTCATTTACTGGCACATGGAAGCTTGAAATAGCTCTTCAGGATCAAATACTACCAGTCATTATTAAACTTGATGAAGTCGATTCTGAGATCTCGGGTACTCTATTTAATTCTGATGAAGAAATTATACTTACAGGTTCAGTACAAAATGAAGTGGCGATTATAGAAATTGGATCCCATTATGCGAAGTTTGAACTGGAGCATGCTACTGATAACAAGCTTAAAGGGAAGTGGATAAGAACTAATAAAGATGATTATATTGTTTCTTTGACTGGAGATAAGACTAATCTAAAGCTCTATTCAAAAAAATATGAACAAAAGTCCAGTGCTTTAAATCTTTCAGGTCGTTGGAAAATTAAGCTTAATGATGAAGGAAAGTATGGGCTGGGTAATTTTATTCAAAAAGGAAGTCGAGTAAAAGGAAGTATTCTTACAACAACTGGTGATTATCGATTTCTAGATGGTGCTATTGAGAAGAATACTTTAACTCTTTACGGCTTCGATGGCGTCTTCTCCTTTGTGTTTAAAGTCGTTGTTCAAGCTGATCAGTTTACTGGCATGATGTACTCTGGAAATTCATACAATACAAAAATATCGGCAGTGAGAGATGAGCTATTTGAATTGGAAAGTGCAACTGCTATGACCAAAAGTACTGCAAAAAAAATGGATAAGTTTGATTACGTAGATATTTCTGGTGAAAAAGTTAATTTTGATTCTGAAGAGTACAAAGGCAAGGCGAAAGTTATTCAATTATTTGGTTCTTGGTGTCCAAACTGTATCGATGAAACGAATTTTTTTACAAAATGGATGAAACAGAATCCTGCTAAATTAAATCATGTTAAATTTATCGCACTTTCATTTGAAAATACAAAAACAAAGAAAGAGGCAATTAAAAATCTCGTAAAAGTAAAACGCAAGTTAGCTATGAATTATCCTCTAGTTTTAATTGATTTCGATAAGTCTGTTAAGACAACTGAGATTATTCCACTGGATAAAGTTCGATCTTTTCCCACAACAATTTTTCTCAATAGAGAAAATGAAATTATTAAGATACATACTGGCTTTGCTGGCCAGGCAACTGGAGAATTCTTCTCAAATTTCGTTATCGATTTTAATGAAACGATTACGAATATGATTAAAGAGTAGTGGGATAAAAGAGGAAAGCATGCCAATGTAGATTTCATCTAATTGGTAATACTCTTTAAAGCCACTTAGTCTCCATAAGATTGTTGCTATCGCACCTGAACTTGCGGCCACAAGAAATACATTATCACTAATTTTTCTCTTTGATATATAACCAAAAACTACTGGTATTAAAAGTGCTGAACTAGAGATACTACCTAGAGTTTTCCATACCTTTTTTATATTTCCATCAAAGATAAGAGAAAGAATAATCGCAAATATGGCCACACTTAAGATACCTAAGCTTTGTGCTTTAATACTCGCCTTAAACTTCTTTGGAACGAGGTCATAAGATATTGTTGATCCGGCCAAAAAGATATATGAATCTAGTGTTGATAATATTGTGGCACATATTCCTGCGAGAAAAAATCCCCTTAGTCCTTCTGGCAAAAGTTGAAGGGCATATAAGAAATATCCAAACTCCGAATTTGCCTCCGGTATAACAGCTCGAGCATAAATTGCGCCAAAAGTTAGACATAGATCAAAGATGATCCAAACAATTGTTGATATTAGTATTCCTTTCTTTGCAATCTTAAAGTCTTTTGCTGCGAAACACCTTTGGTAGAAGTTTGGGTCTACCAGCGTACTTAAAGCTATGAGTCCCCAGGAGAGTGTTTCTAAGAAAGTGAATGTTCCCATCGGCTCAAAATATGATGCTGGCAGAGTATCAAATATTGCTGTGCCGTAGGTAAAGTAGGAGAGAAGATAAACAACAATTACGGAAGACACCATTATGAAAAATTGAAATATATCAGAGTAGACTACAGATCTGAAGCCACCAATAAATGAATAACATAATACAAAACTTACTCCTAGGATGATACCTATGGGTAGGCTTATACCAAAGATCATCTTTAATAAAAGTCCAAGGCTTATAGTGTAAACAATGGGGACGAGGTTTAAGATATTGAAAATGGCAGATAACTTTTCAGATTTTGGTCCAAACATCTGGCCGATTAAATCCGGCAAGGTGAGTGCCTTAAAGCGAGAAATCTTAGAGACTATAAAGAGCGCAAAGATTATATATGTTAGATACCAAAATATTCCTTGGCTTACAAAATTAAAAATACCATTATCGAATGCTATTTGTGACACACCAAAAATTCCTCCATACCAAGTCGCAACTAAAGTCGCAATAAACATGGGTAGAGTAAGTTGTCTTCCCATAAGCATATGGTCTAGAAACTTATCTTTAATATCTTGTTTATTCTTCCTGTAATTACCCCACAAAACAAATGCAATTGTCATTACCATAATTAAGGCAAAGACCACATAGTCTAGCGTACTCAGAATATTCGAAATTGTTGGGTTTGAGAGCATCTCTGAATCCTTAGTAAGGCATTGTTTGATTTAAGGCATCTTGAATATATCCTACTTGCTCTCTTAAATCAAAAAGCTCTTTCTCCCAGTATTGCTGTGATCCATATGTTGGAAAAGTTCTTTTAAAAGACTGATCCTCATACCTGTGACCGATCCAGGCTGTAAAGTGAATGATTCTCAAAGAGCGTAAAACTTCAATAAGCTTAATCTCTCTGAAATCAAAGTCACTCATAGAACAATAAGCATCTAAGAGAACATCTTTTTGCCGAAGTGAATAGTCATCTCTACCAGGTGTAATCATCCAGATATCTTGAACTCTAGGCCCTATACTCATATCATCAAAATCTATAAGAAAGGGATTGTTATTATTGAGAACTATATTTCCATGATGGCAGTCACCGTGAATTCTTTGATAATTAATATTTTCGAACAAAGGCTTAGATATTGCTAAAAGGTCTCTACAGGTGCTTTCATATTGTGAGCGATATTCGTCAGGTAAATACTTTGATTGCAAAATAAGTTCTAAATTTTGTGCTCCAAAAGTATTGAGGTCAAGCTTCAGTCTATTTTCTGCTTTACGCATAAGGCCCGTATTATGAAGTCTTGCTAGCAGTCTACCCATCTGACCAAGTAGTTCATCATTCCATTCGTCACAGGCCCTACCACCTTTCTTGGGAAAGATAGTAAAGAATAATCCTTCCTTTGTTTCAAAGACAGTCTCACCATCAATTTTTAACGGTGCAATGGCATGAATATCGTTTTCGACAAGATCAAAAAGAAAATCATGTTCATCTTGAATTTGAGCTTTTGTCCATCTTCCAGGTCTATAGAATTTTAATATTCGAAACTGATCACTTACATTATTAATTTCTACATCATCAACTTCTACTTCAAACACTCTGTTTTCCATTGAGCCAAGTTGCATAACTCTACCAGTGGTAGAGAAGCCTAATGACTCAATTGAATTCAGAACAGTTTCAGGTGATAGGTGATTAAAATATTCGGTATTTTCGTTTCCCCAAACACAAGTTGTCACTTGTGATTAAGCTCCACAACATTTTTTTGATTTTTTACCTGATCCACATGGGCAAGGCTCATTTCTTCCAACTTTTGGCGCTGATCTTTTGATAGGACCTGTTCCCACAATCTGGCCTTCATCGTAGTGCCAAGCACCATCAATTTTTTTAAAAGTAGATATTTCGTGGTGAAGGTAGTCAGTATTTTCTTTATCTGAGTATAGTGCTTGAAATTCTACAACACCTTTATCGTGTTCTGCCTGGCCCTGTTTTGTATTAACAATTTTAAGACCCTTCCAGGTACTTGTTGTGGCCCATTCAGCTGCTTCATCAGCATTAAAGTCTTTTGTTCCAGGAATATGGGTATCTGCAATATATTGGACTTGATTCTTAGCGAATGCTGAATACCTTGCTCTCATGAGTAATTCCGCCGTTTCGGCCTTAGATTCACCTTTATGATATTTCTCACAGCAATTTTCGTACTCTTTTTCACTTCCGCAAGGACATGGATTCATATATTTCTCCTTAATATGGCTTTATAATTGGTTGTATTCTGCAATTATAGCTTAAAATACACAAAATATTGGCAATAATAGTCATTATATTGCCTAAATATTCTTATAAATTCAAGTATTTAACATTATATAAATCTGACCGATAAAGAACTCATATAAAATGGAGATTATGAAAAAGCTATCTTTATTAATATTTATCTTGTTGAGCTCCAATGCACTTGCTTGGGATATCAAATACCTTGAAGCCCAGATGGCGCTTGCACCTCAGAGTGTCTTTGTCATGCCTAAAGCTGAGTCAGATAAAACATTTGCTGAAATTGAATTAATATTTAAAGTTCCAGAAGGAACGAATGCTCAAATCGATTTTCTTCCAAAGCAACTTGAAGATAATTTTTATAGAAAAGTTCAAGTACACTTTAAGGCGGGTTATGTTTCAAAGGATAATAAGAAATTTTGGGAAAATGAATATAAAAAACTAATTGAATTAGAAGAATCAACAACTGCTGCTAACTTAGTAAATAAAGATCTATGGAAACAAAAGTATACGAGTTTGTTTCAATCATATTTTAATAAAATTAAATCTCTTCCTAATAAATGTGCACGGATGAATGATAATGCAACTTCAAAAATTTGTTGCCAAGGAACGTTTAGAGTCACTAATAATTATCTCGTTGAAAACAATCAATGTGTATTTCGCGGAAATGAATGTACTCAGGATAGTAATTGTTGTTCTGGTGTTTGTAATAAGGCTTCAATTGCTGAAGCTGGCGTATGTGCACCAACGCTTAAATGTACAAGAGGTTATCAACTAAATGAGCAATGTTCAAAAAGAGGAGATCCTTGTTTAGAAGGTATCTGCTATAAAGAATCAATATCTAGCGATAAGTATAAATGTCAAGATTGTAAGATTTTTGGTGACGATGTACTTCCGCAAGATAAATGTTGTCCAGGCTTCTATAAAGAAGGGTTAAAGTGTTTGATGCTTAGGCCTGTTGATAATTCAACTTCATATATCAATAGTGTAAAGAATATTTTTAAAACTCTTTCACATAATCTAAATCCTTTTAACTCTGCTTATGCTGCAGGACCAGAGTCAGAGTCAACTCTTACTGATGAACAACAAGCTCAGATAGATAAAGGGTTCGCCGATTGTACTGCTAATCACCCCAAAGTAGATAATATACCAAGTCCTGCATATGAGGCTTGTGTTGTTGTTGTTGATGAATTGAAAGCTTCTTTCTTGGCGACTGATACTGTTGGTGACAGTGGTACCGAAATAAACACGAAAGAATATGCTGAAGAATATGGTTATCCTGAAGTAACTTCAAAGACTTATTCAGATATCAAAAAATGTGAATTTAATGCATTTAATGATTCTTGGAGAGATGCTTCATATGAACTTAGGAATGCAGAAATTTTTCTGAGAGGTTTTGAATTTAATTACTCACATAAGGGGAATTCAGATCTATGGTATTTAGATTTTGATTATCAATCTACCGAGAGTGGTGGAAAAGAAAAGTACCAAGGTAATATTTTTGAAGGTGCGAATAAAATAGCACAAAGTTTTAGATCAAATCGTTCTGATTATGAGCGTGAATTAGTAGATATTAATAAAAGACTTGGTTGTAAGTGTATTGCCATATTTGGCCCGAGTAGTTTTTCAGCAGAGAAACAAGCATTCTTTGAAAATAGTTGTATCGAGGAAGCTGCTCAACTGCGATCAGAGCTGGCGTTTAAAGCTGGACAAGGTGAAAGTAAAATTGATGGTACATCCATTAAAACCGTTAATGATGCAGCTGGGGAGCAAAGACAGTCCGAAGCTGAAATTGAAGAAGTTGATAAGGGAGCGATTGGCCTTTCTCATCAAAAACTTTTGATTGACTACCTTACTTTTAGACGTGAAGCCTTAACAAGTAAATTTCTGGATACTTATAAAGATGAAATGTTTTTAGAGGAACTGAGTAAAAATATTGATGAAATCAATTTTCATAAAGTTTATATGGATCGTGTGGAGAATGGTGATGTCGTAAAATTATATCCTGAGGCAAATACGGTTACTTTGTATAAATGGGGAATGATTAAGAATGTTTCGTTCTTTACAGCTTTCTTGGAAGCCTTAACTTTTAAAATGTTCAATATGGTTAAGTTTAAGAAACCTCAAGGTGTTAATGGTTTTGCAACCGTTGCGGACGCACTTGAAGCAGCTTGGCATGAATATGAAGACAACCCAACACCAATTGATGCTCAACCTAAGTTCGCTGATATTGTAGAAGAGCCAAAATGTATTAGGAAGCTTCTTGGTGTATGTAGAAAAATGTTTTTTCGCTTTGAACGAATTTTCGTAGGTCCAAGATTTACAAATAAAAGGTCAGATAAATATAGTTGTGATGTATTTTCTAGAGCATCAACTTGTATTAAATCTGGATACCTTGTTAAAAAAGAAGACCCAACAGAAAAGAGTACTTATATTATTGACCCAACACTACCTCTTTTTGTGGACTCTAAACATGTATCATTAGAAGTTATGCATAATTATAATTCTAGCTTTGATGAAATGATGAATCATGGAAGTATAGATGCTCTTACATTTTTACGAGGGGATATAAAAGTTCAGACAGGTAACTCTAAAAGAGGTGTCTATCATACTTTCTCTTATGGAGCGGGAAAAACTTGGATGAATACATATAACCCACTTGATATTGCCATGGATGCTGGTTATTTTTATCCAAGACCAAAAAACGATGGTGTATTCCAAGAAGTCACATTTGATGATGATAAAATTAACGCCGTTATTGCAGCCTCTAAGAAATATGCTATGTGTGATAGCTTAGCAGAATGTGGTGCTCCAGCTGGATCTTTTAAAGAAAATGATATTGGTTTTAAACACTTATTTGAAACAGATGAAGATGCTCAAAATTTTGCACAGTATGTTCATGATATTCACTTCCAATGGAGTCGTGTTACCACTGAAAACTATATGGGGTATCCGTTAGCAAACCTTTCAGAGTATTTCCGTATGGTTGCTGACTCAATGAAGACAATTAGAAAGTTAACTGCGAATAAGGTTCAAGAAGTTAATGAAGTTTTGACACTTTATCAAAACAACCAAGATCAGTTAGCAAGCGAGTATCAATCACTTGGTGATGCTGGGGTTGCTTCAGGATCTAGTAATATTACTTTTAGAAAACCTTTTTATGATATGTTTGCAAAACTAGACTTTAATGGAGATGTGGATGTAAAAGCATTTGAGTCCCAATTTGCAGAAGCAAAGAAATCTGGAACATTCAATGATGCCGAGCTTAAAGCATTAAATGCTGGTCTAAGTTCTGCTATAACGAATAAATCAGAACTCACAAAAAACTCTGAAATTGCTGATAGAGTAGGTAGTTTAAGTAAAGCGGATCAGCTTTCACTTAATTCTTCTGGGAAAGGTAATTTAAATGCTTCTAAACCTTTGAACACATTTGCTGTTAAAGGTTTTGGAGGATCTAGAGGAAGTGCCTCGACTCCGGAACCTGCTGCTGTAGCATCAACTAACTCTACTCCTAGTTCTAGTTCAGGAGGTGGTGGAAGCGATATTACACCTTTTACTTTTAAAAAGTTTGATGCTGCCAATAGAAGAAGATCTCTTCGTGCCGGTATGAAGAAAGTCGCAGAACAGGCTGAAAGTCTCGGCTCTATGGATGATAGCGGTTTAAATAGATACGATATGAATAACATACTTGTTAATTCTAGGAATAATAGGGCACTGCTTGGAAATGATGCAGATGGTATTTTTGCAAAAGTTTCTAAGGCTTACCAGAGAAACTATTCTAGAGTTTTAGAAAGATCTCAGCCTGTAAGTTTAGCTCCAGCACCTGAAAAGGTGGATGAAAAGATTTCTGATCAGGAAAAACAGGAACTAAAAGAGTTACTTGAAAGTGGCGGCATCTAAAGGAAACCTTTTATAAATCTTCTTAGGTCCAATCGATCTTACAAAGAGTTCTCCGCCTTTATGATTTTGAAGAGGATTAGCATCCATTGGGTTGAGATAGACGCCGTAACTTAAATTGAACTTTATATCTTTCGTAGACTTTAGCAGCATATCTTGCATTTGAATCTTAAGTAATGGTTGATCCTCAAAAACGACTTCAAACTTCAGCTTTCCACTTATGGACTTTATTTCTTTTTGATTTTTTACAGTCAACTTTACTGGGAAGTACTGATCCATTTTCACTGTATACTTACCTGCGATATCACAATCTTTGTTATAGCTAATCACTTCCGTAAATGGTTCTTTGGTAAGTACTATTGCTGGCCATTTTTCTTTTTGATAAGCACAGCCATGTGTCTTGATCATGCTCTTGGAGCTCGAGATGCCTGTTATAATTGCCTTTATAGTACTTAATGACGTATCTTTAATAGTACTCCCATAGCTTGATTTAGCTACTAGAAGAGTGAGCATTATAGATACTTTTGTCAGAGTTTGTAGAGGTATCTTAATAGGCTTCAGAGCTAGCTTCACTTGCTGATTCAACAGCTTTGTCCGGGCGGTTATCTATAAACTTGAACAGTCCATTTCCTACAGCTTTTATAATGTAATTGTATGGCTTAAGTTTCTTTCTAAGATTATAAATATGCACGTCTAATGTATTTGGATGAATAGCGATATTTTTCCAGATAACTTTTACGATCTCATTTCTGTGAAGTGTTTTTTCATCTTTAATATTAAAGCTTTCAATGATCTTGATTTCTTTATTGGTGAAGTCCGTAAGATCTAAGTTTAGCGCCTCAAGTGATTTTGATGATTCTTGATTTTTTTCATCTATATTCTGTAAGTGCCTTTCAACCTTTGCACGGATTTCGTTTTGATTAAATGGCTTTAAAATATAGTCTATCGCCCCAGCTTGATAAGCTGATCTTATAGTGTCTAAGTCATCTGATGATGAGATTACGAGATAAGGTACTGTTAATGTGATATCGGATTCATTTAACAATTTAAAGAAGTGTCCATCTTCCAACATGATGTCAGCAATAATGAGGTCTGGATGATTTTTTTCATTTGAATAAGATTTTCTAAACTCATCAAAGGACTTAAAGAAAGTAATGACATTTTCTTCTTGATCAAAAATATGCTTGTATATTGGTTGGAGATCTACCATGTCTTCAATAATCCATAGTTTTTTAATTAAAAGCATTCCATCTCCTCATATTGATCTTTGCTTAGACATCCCTTGGGATTGTTATACCGAGCTTACTCAAGTCCTTAGACAGAGATAAGATTGGGATGCCTATAATGGCCGTCTCATCAACAGTATTAATTTCTTCCATTAAAGATATGCCCTTAAGTTCTAGTTTATATGAACCTGCACAGTCAATGGGATTATCGGTACTTAAGTATTTCTTTAACTGTAATTCAGTCAAGTTTTTCATCTTTAATTTGGTAATATTGGTATGAACTATCTGTGTTCCCTGATAAATGATGGCGTAACTGGTGTATAGCTCATGAGTCTTACCACTCATATTTGATAATTGCTCCAGTGACTTGTCATAACACCCTGTTTTTCCGAGTATTGTATCTTCAAAATAGCAGACTTGATCAGATCCAATAATAATCGATGTGGGAAAATCTTTTTCAATTGCTTTCGCCTTAGCTATAGATAATTGACGCGTAAGCTCATATGGATCAGTGATTTCTCCTTTTAATGAACTTTCATCAAAATCAGAATTAACACAATCAAAGTCAAAATTTAGCCTTTCTAAGAGCTGTTTACGATAAGGAGATTTACTTGCTAGTATTACATTTGTCATATTTTCTATATACATTGGAGTGATTAAAAATGCCACTATATACTTACAAGGATTATAAGCCTGAAATTTCACCTTCTTCTTTTGTTGCCCCTTCGGCTGATATTATTGGACGTGTCTTATTGAATGACAGTGCTAATATTTGGTTTAACTGCGTTCTACGTGGAGACGTAAATGAAATTATTATTGGCAAAAATACTAATATTCAAGACCTCTCGATGCTTCATGTAACAGAGAAAGACTCTCTTCATATTGGAGAAAATGTAACCATAGGTCATAGTGTGATTTTACATGCCTGCAAGATTGGTGATGGCTGTCTAATCGGCATGGGAGCAAAAATTTTAGATGGGGCCGTCATAGGTGAAAATTCTTTGGTAGCAGCTGGAAGTGTCGTTCCTCCGGGGAAAATTTACCCAGATGGAAGCTTCATTATTGGAAGTCCTGCAGTTGTTAAAAGAGCTTTAAGTATTGAGGAAATAACTCAGTACTCAACACATTATAAATCTTACTTGGAATATGCTTTAGAATTTAAAAATGAAAACTATTTCTCAGAACTTAAATAAGTGTAGCCTGTGATACTCTTCTCATAGAAGTCAGTGAGTTTAACACCTCGACGTGGCTTTATTTTTCCTTCTTTGATTTTTTTATCTACATCTACTTTAATGATTTTGCACATCTCTTTAGAGTTATACTGCATTATTTCTAAAACATCCGAGGCGGAATTACCTTTGATAATCTCCTCAATATAAAAGTCTGTAGGATCTTCATCATCACAGTAAACATGAACTTCATTAAGTCGTCCAAATAGATTGTGCATATCACCCATGATATCTTGATAGGCACCTGTGAGAAATAGGCCAAGATAATATTCTTCTTTATCTTTGAGGTCATGAACAGGTAGTGTTGATCTGTTTCCATCACTACCTAGGAAGTGATTAATTTTTCCATCAGAGTCACATGTAATATCTGCTAAAGTACATTCATTTGTGGGTTGCTCGTTTAGTCTTGTTATAGGAACAATAGGGAGAATTTGGTCAATTGCCCAGGCATCTGGTGCAGATTGAAATAAAGAAAAGTTACATAAATACTTATCTGCTAAAACAGATTTAAGACTTCTTATCTCATCTGGTACATATTCTTCATCTTGGGTCATTTCTATGATTCGATTACATATATTCCAATATAAAGACTCTACAATTGATCTTTCAGTTAGATTAATTAAGCCTAGTTTAAAACCTGAGATTGCCTCATCTTTTATGATACAAGCGTCGTTATAGATATCTTGATAATTTTTTTCATTTAGCTCTGTAGATAGCGCCTTTATTTTTTTGATAATGAGTTTATCTTTATCGTTAGGAGTCGTATCTACAACTCTTTTATCTGTTAGATTAATTTTACCAAATACATTAGTTATGACACATGAGTGATGGGCCGCAATAGCTCTCCCTGTCTCCGATACTATATTGGGGTGAGGAGTATTATTTAAATCACAAATATCTTTTAAAATATAAACAACATCACCTATATAGTCATCCAATGTGTAGTTTGTTGAAGAGCTGCTATTTGACATTGTTCCATCGTAATTTATTCCAACCCCACCACCAACGTCGAAGTATTCAATAGGTGCACCTAGTTCTCGTAGATTTGTATAAATCCTTGCACCTTCAGTAAGACATTCTTTTATCATTCTGATATCTGGAATCTGAGACCCCACATGAAAGTGAAAAAGTTTAAGCCAGTGGAGCTTATCTTCATCTTTTAGTAGTTGAATAAGGTCTAGGATTTCAGGAACAGAGAGTCCAAATTTTGCAAAGTCTCCAGATGACTCAGACCATTTACCACCCGCCTTGGTACTAAGCTTTGCTCTAACGCCTATAACAGGTTCAACATTCATTTCAGCTGCAACAGACATTATAGTATGAATTTCACTAAGTTTCTCAACGACAATGATGACATCTCTGCCAATCTGTCGTCCTAGTAGTGCAAGTTCTATATATTCACGGTCTTTATAGCCATTAAGTATGGTAAGAGACCGGGGGTTTTTATTGTAAGCTAGTACTGTTAAAAGCTCTGGCTTTGAACCAGCTTCAAGGCCATAGCGATAATCCATTCCTATATCTGTTATTTCTTCAATGACTTCACGTAACTGATTAACTTTTATTGGGTAGACACCGCAGTACTCACCTTGGAAGTTTGCTTCTTTTATAGTTTCGTTGAAAGTCTCATTAAGTTTTTTTACTTGTGATCGCAAGATATCGTGAAATCTAAAAACGATAGGAAACTCTAAACCCTCTTTTTTGACCTCATCAATTATATCCTTGATATTCATGATGGGCCCAGCAGGGTTTTTATCTGGGTAGACACATAGGTTTCCAGAGTTATTGATACCAAAATAGCCTTCACCCCATCTAGGTATTTGATAGGTATTCAGTGAATCTTCGCTGGTCCAGGGATTATTTTGCGTCATTATTAATTATCTAGTAGTTGGTAGTAATGTCTTTGTTCATCGATAGTAAGTGGCTCGATAGAGTCTAAATTCTTTCTTTTGATTCCTTTATCTCTAATGACGTCATCTAACAACCTGACTTTACCAGTCATACCTTTGGCCATAATTAATAACCAGGTAGGTAGGCTTTTTTGTTTAAGGCCACTTGGAATTTTTATTAGCTCTGTATCCTCAATTGCAATAACATCTGCTGAACGTGGCAGTTTATCAATAAATGACATTTCACCAAAATACTCATTATCAGATAGATAAGCTATCGGTGTAACCATTTTTCCTGAACGAGAACAGACCATAAGCTGGCCTGTTACGACAAGGTAGAGGTCGTAAGACTCATCACCAGCACGACAAAGAACTTGATCTTTTTTTATAGTAATTTTTGTTGTTTTATTGTCCATATTATAATTTTAGCAGGTTTTTGATTCTATCTGCAAGTGCATCTATTAAATTTTGATAATAAATATCTTGGGGGTAGACCTCATCTTGAAATACCCCAGCTTGAGCTATATTCTTATTGATCATTTCTTCGAAATCAAAGTAGGTAATATTGTATTTATCAGCGTATTTTTTGAGGATAGAATTATAGACAGGATTTCCATACTTATTTCCACAGTCAAAGGCAATGGCCTGCTTAAAGTACTTTATGGCCTGCTTTTGTTTTCCCGTCTTTAGCATTACTTGAGCATGGCCATGAAGTACTGCTGAATGACTTGGGTGGAGTAAAATTAGGTCTTTGGACAAAATTTCAGCATCCCTATATCGTCCAGATTTTATGAGTTTTTGTAAGGCCTTCAGGTCCTTTGATCCGTCTTGATCAATGGCACCATAGCAACTTCTCTTTGGGAGTGTCCTATAATTTAATGGGCTTGTTATGGGGATAATGATTGAACCTTTCCGTTTACCTAGGTTAAACATCTCATTTAAAGCTGCCTCATATAGTCTAAAGTTTATTGACCACATATTTTGAATACGCGCGTCACTTAACTCTTTATCAAAATGCTTCGTATGGGGTCCAAGCTCTACCCTGGAAGTAGGATTGTAGATGAATCTCGATAAAAAGGGCGCAATGAGCATACCAGTTTTAGCGTAGTCATTATCAAAAAGTTTAAAATTACGCTTCACAAGTCCTGCGTCTTTAAACTGGTATAGGCGCTCATAGGACTCATCATTATTTCCCATATATATAATGATAAGAGGCATTTTAGAGAGCTCTTTTAGCTTTTGCAGTGATCGATGAATGTTTTCTCCATCCTGTGCAAATGTCTTTATTTTAATAGCTTTAGATAGTTTTACTGAAAGTTTCTCCGTAAGTTCTGGAATAAAGGAGCTAAGACGCTTTGAAAGACGGTCACCTATGATAACAATAGGTGCAAACTCAATATTTTTATCTAAAAGTGGCGCGGTGAACTCAAATGGATATGGTGTTATCTTTGTTAGATTTTTATTATATCGGTCCAAAAGAAAAGCTGAGCCGAGCACGAGTGGAAAAACTATGATAATTGTGAGTATTTTTTTCAATTTTCTAAACCTTATGCTTGTCTTATAGCCTATATTTTATATTATTGCCCCCTAATGTAAATGGATGAAATTATGACAATAAATGTTCCGGAACTCTTATCACCTGCAGGTAATCTGGATAAATTAAAAGTAGCAATAAGTTACGGGGCTAACGCGGTGTATCTTGGTGGACTTAAGTTTGGACTTAGATCAGCCGCAGACAATTTCACCGATGAAGAGCTCCTTGAGGGTGTGACCTTTGCTCATGATCGAGACGCTGTTGTTTATGTTGTGCTTAATGGTTTCCTCCACGATAAAGATTTAGATGAGCTCGTTCCATTTATAAAATATCTCGAAGAAATAGCGATTGATGCGGTTATTGTTTCTGACTTAGGTGTTATCGAGACAATAAAAGCTCACACTAACCTTGAAATCCACTTATCTACTCAGGCCAGTTGCTTAAATAGCTATTCCGCAAAGCTTTGGAAAAAGATGGGGGTGACAAGAATCGTACTTGGACGTGAAGTCTCAATTGATGAAGCTGCAAAAATTAAAAAAGATGCTGACATAGAAATCGAAATGTTTGTTCATGGATCAATGTGTATGGCATTTTCAGGAAATTGTGTCATTTCTAATTTTACACAAGGTCGTGATAGCAATAGGGGTGGATGTGCTCACAGCTGCCGCTTTGAATATAGCTTGAAGTTTGAAGATATGGACTTTGAAAAAAAGAATCATTATTTTATGAGCTCAACTGATCTGAATGGACTTAGAGTTCTTGAAAAATTTATAGAAGCCGGAATTGATAGTATTAAAGTTGAAGGACGTATGAAGAGTCATCTGTATGCTGCAACGATGTCCAAAGTTTACTCAGAGGCCCTAAGATATTATAAAGAAAATGGTCATTTCTTATCCGACAAAATAGTTGAATGGGAGTCGGAGCTTAAAAAAGTGAAGCATAGAACTTACGCTCCAGCTAATCTAGTAGAGAAAGCTGCTACCGATACAATCTTTGACGAAAGAGTACATGACAAAGACTCTAACTATGCCATTGTTGGAAGAGTTTTGGACCGAGCAAATGAAGATGAAATTATTATTGAAGTTCGAAATGCTTTCAATATTGGTGATGAAGTTGAACTTATTCCTTTTAAGGGAGCGACTGCAACGATTAAAATAAATCAAATGCGCCTTATGAATAATACCGCTATTGAAAGAACTAATCCATCAACTTTAGTCAAAATACCTTTTAGTGGATTCTGTGAGGCGAATAATATCGTAAGATTGAAGGTTCTTTCATGAATCTTATAACTTACGCAAATTCAGTTCATGATTTATCTCTTATTAAAGATAGTAACTGCCAAGAGGTTATTATCGGTCCTAAGGACCTTAATCGCAATTCAAAACTGAATCTAGCTGATACTACAGAGCTTTTAGTCCAGGCAAAAAAATTAGGCTTGAGGGTAACTCTTGAGTGGGATGTCCTTTATACTGAGAATCAAATCTATCAGGCCATAGATATATTTAAAACTATTGATGATTCTCTTATAGACTGTGTCAGAGTTCAAGATGAAGGAGTTCTTGAGTTTGTTCTTACTGAAACAAATTTTCAAATTCAATTTATTGCAGAAACAGGAAACCATAATCTACTTGGATTAAATAAGTGGGTTTCATATATTGGGAATAGACTTGATCGCCTAGTCATTTCAATTGAACTTAGTAAGATCACTTTGGCGGAATATATAGATAAGCTTGACTGTGATATTGAATATCTTGTTCTTGGAAAAATTTTACTATTCTACTCACCAAGGAAACTATTGTCTCCACTTCTTGATGGTGAAAATGAGAAGGTTAATTATCATGCTGATCGACTTGAAGCTATTGGAGAGTCTGAAGAATCTCCCCATAAAGGTTTCCCGCTTGTAGAAAATGGCCATGGAACATTCATGTATCATATAAAGGATTTATTCCTGCTGGATAAACTAAAGGAGCTAAAAGAACTAGGTCTTAACTATCTGAGAGTAGACCTGAGGTTTGAAGAAGATCTGAGCTTACTTCCAAAGATAGCAGGTCTATTATCAAGTACGGAAGTTGATCCCAATACAGATTCAATAAAAGCTGATTATAAAAATGACCTTATACGTGGCTACTATCAGATAAATAAATCTGATGTTTTATTCAAAAAACTTAAGAACTATAGAATTCAAAGAAAGGATTCAAGTTATATCGGTGAAGTGATTGAGATTTTAAAAGGCGAGTACCTTGCCATTAATATTAAAGGACAAGCCTCTCTTATGACTAAGGATTGTAGTCTTAAATTTATAACCCCTGAAGGGAAAGAGCTTTTTTGTAAAGTTCATAAACTGCAGGATGCTGCTTTAAATGATTCTGAATCTAGTGATGGTCATGAGTTAATGTTGATGAATTATATGAGTGGTGTTTGGCCTAAGTCACAAGTCTATTTAGTAAATCCCTTATAAACTAAAAAATACGCAAGGCGAGAGCTCCTTGCGCATTTAAGAGAGAGATTCATGCAGTGGTTTATTACTGCATGAAAATTGTAATCTTTGTTCTTTTTGTCCGTTTTGATTTTTTTTAGTAATTACCTGGGTACTGATTCGCATTTTGACATAAACTCGATGGAGAACTAAGTCCTATCGGGAAGAATGCTAAAAGGTATGTTCCATAGTTTGAATTTAGATATACATTTAAAGCGCTGATCTCACTCACTTGACATGATTGAGAAGAGTTAATAATTGGTGATTGATTAAGTTGAGGTTGTTGACTCAAGTTAATTGAAGGTCTCTGACAAGCATAGACTTCTAGTATTGAGTTATTCCCTGATCTTGATATTACTGCAATATCGCCTTCCATTGTTACACCGACATGGATTGACCCAGCATTAACATTAACAGCACCTTGTAAACTCATTTGAGATCTAACTCTTGTGTTACGATTGCTTCCGCCATTGTATTGGGCATTCACACAAGGGTACTCATTTTGAAGTGTAGCTAACCAATTACTTGGTAAGTCTCCGCCTCCATTTCCTGCTACAGTGGTATTGCTGCTGTTGCTGCCGCTACCGCTACCGCCTGATTCGTTTTCTTTACCACAACTGGTAAATAGTGTTGCTAGCATTGTTACAGTTACTAGCAGTTTTAAAAATGATTTTGCTCTCGTTTTCATTTCTCTCTCTCCTGCTTAAAGCATTAATTGCTTACCATTATATATACAATAGCTGTGCCAAGTTTCTAGATGTGATTTAGGGGTATTAGATGGGGGGAGAGTGTCGTTATTATAAAGTTTGTGTCTAATTTTTAGACAGTTTTAGCATATTTACTTAGGAGAAGCCTATCAGATGATAGGCCCTATTAGTCAATTATATCTTTGTTTAAAGCCTATTTTTCAAATACAAATACTAGCTTTTTATTACATATATTTTTGTTTACCTTAAGCTCTGAGAAAAAGAACTCAATCTTAGAACTTGTTACACTCTCAATTAGTAAGTCAGAACTATCTTTCATTCTGACAGTATTTGGACAACTATCTGGAAAGTTTACTAGTTTCTCACTTCTGAAGTGCATTCTAGTTGAGTACTCCCTGTCATTTATAGAGTAGATGGCCCTACTTGCGCTACATTCATCAACAGAGCTAAGTACAACATTATTGGCAGTTATATTTAAGACTGTTAGATCATCATCCATTCTATCTAGTATACTGGCCTTAACATCTTGTTTGATTGGATTTCCATTACAATAAATATCAGTTAATTGGTACTTGCCATTCTCTACTGCTGCAAAAGATGATAGTGAAGCGAGTAGTGTTATCGCTATAAATAGTCTTTTCATTAAGTTGTCCTTTTTTCTGAGTTTTAAATTCTATTTGTGTGACAGATGAACTGATTATTTGGGAGAGGCTTTGTAAAATTTACTGTGGGTGAATAGATTATTTACAGTTTTGTAGATATGATGAGAAATTCAACCTTTATCCCATTTTGATTAAAAGGTATCCTTTGATCGGCCTTTATCTTGCTGGCAAAATCTCTCGGAATGATCATCCCTATGTCGATAGGTTTGTATTTGAGTTGGATCGCTTTTATAAGTTTTTTAAAGAACTCAATCTTATCTCCAGTAATTTTTACTCTTTTACCGTAGGGAGGATTTATTATAACTATATTCTTTCCGCTTATAGTCTTCTCTGCATCTTCTTCAAGGATATTCTCAACTTGAAAGTCTATGGTGCTCTCTAAACTCTTATTTTTCTTAATAACCTCTGAATCGATATCTCTTCCAAACAATTTATTTGGCATAATATTCTCTGTTAGAGCGTTATCAAATTGCATTTCATTTTGCTTAAAGTAGTGACATAGGAACTTTCGTTTACTGGGCCTTTCAAAGTTTAAAGCTTCAAATAGAAAAGTACCCGTCCCACACATTGGATCAATAAGATTCGTATCGCTCTTATGATCAGCTAATAATTTCAATAATAATAAGGATGCTATATTTTCACGAATTGAGGCATGTCCTCTATAGCTTCTATCTCCTCTAATGTGCATGAGATCGCCAGATGTATCAAGGCTTATAGTTAAGGTATCTTGATGGATGCGTATATAGACTCTCTGGGCAGGATAGTCTTTAGACTTAACTAATTGCTTCTCTTTTATTTTATTGGCTTCAAAATAGGCATTTAGAGCTTCTGTGCAGGTACTTTCAGCTCTACCTGTGTGAATAATCCTTGATTCAGAGGTGTGACAAACAAAGGTAATATTAGTCTGAAGAAAGATTTCCTTCCAGTTGATCTTCTTAATGATATTGAAAAGCTTGGGATAGTCACGGCACTTCTGCTCTTTTACTCGCATTAAGATCTTACTAGGAGTTTTAAGGGTTATATTAAGACCCAAACCTATGCTTGTCTCGGCGTGAACCTCAAGCCCTCCAGGATGTGCTTGTGCTATCTTGATTTGACCACTTTGAAGTAAACAGGGGTATTTTAGCTCAATTTCACGTGCAACAAGGGACTCAAGTCCAATGGGACAAACTAAGAAGAATTCTTTCATAAGTGCTTAATAATTTATTCATAGTCTCTTGTCATCAAGTAAGGGATTTTTTATAAGGTTATATGCATAAATTACATCAACATCATTCAAATATCTCAGATGAATACAGTGTTTCTGTCGCTATAAATTCAGACTCTAAATATTTAAAAATCACTTATAGAGTGATTTCCCCCAAACTCAATACCTCCAATGACTTTTCAACTACTGACCTTGATAATTGGGGACTATGGGAATTTGATGTCGTAGAGGCTTTTTTGCAGAAAGGGCAGGAATCTGGAGAGTACTTAGAGATACAAGCTTCACCCTTATCTCAAAGGTTTGCCTTAAGAGTTATTAAGCCTAGAGAAGAGACTATTAAGGTAGCTGAAGCTGAATTAGACTTTACAGTTAACGTTAAAGAATCTTCAGAATTTATTGAAATCACTATCGCCATCGCTCTTGATGATATTCCAGGGAAATCAGATGCATTAATGTACGGTAATATTTTTACTTGTTTAGGCCCTAAGGGGAATCAACATTTTTTTGCTTTAAAAATTAATTCTGAGATCAAACCTGATTTCCATAGACCTGATCTCTTTTGTAATCTGCTAGAGGAGTTAGCATGAGTGGAATACTGACATTAATACCTACACCTATTGATGATATTAATACTCTCAACCCTGAGACAAAAGAAATTATCCTAAATAAGGTAAATAATGGGTGTATTATTCTTATTGAAGAAGAAAGAGTAGGGAGAAGACGTTGGCTTAATTACGGGCTTCCTAGAGATTGTATTGAGGAATTTGTTCTTTTTAATGAACATACCCAGGGGGAGTTATCTCCTCTTATGATTAAGGAGCTTAAAGCTGGAAAAGACATTATCCTCATGAGTGATTGTGGATTGCCAGCATTTTGTGATCCGGGACAATTACTTGTAGATCTCTGTCATAAAAATAAAGTAAAGGTTACTGCTACGGCATTTTCAAACTCAATTGCTTTGGCAGTTGCTCTCAGCGGCTTTCCCCATGCACGCTTTATATTTGAAGGTTTTATTCCTATTAAGAAGCCTGAAAGATCAAGTGCATTGAAGCGAATTCTAAAGCAACCTGAGATGAGTATTCTTATGGATACACCTTATAGATTAGTTAGGGTTTTAGAGGAATTAGAGCTTTTAGGTGCAAAGCGACAAATATTTGTTGGACTGGACCTGAACAAGGTTGATGAGCAATTGTACAGAGGTGCTATAAGTGCTATTAAAGAGAAACTTAGTAATTCGAAGAGAGAATTTATCTTAATTATAGGACCCAAGTAGTGAGTAAAGATAGAAAGAAAGATCATATTGAAATGGCATTTAACTCTGTACCCTCAGAACAGTTTTTAATGGATGGTTTTGCCTACGAGCCCTTAATGGAAGCTCACCCCACTGATAACGGACAACTGGATAGAGAGTTCCTTGGAATGAACTTTAAGATGCCCGTATGGGTCTCAAGCATGACTGGTGGTACAGAGATGGCCTCTGTTATTAATACCAACCTTGCTAAAGCTTGTGGTGAATTCGGTATGGGCCTTGGTCTTGGTTCATGTAGGCCTTTACTTGATGACAATAACCGCTTTGGTGACTTTGATATAAAGCACCTTATGCCAGAAGCTCCATTATTTACTAATTTTGGAATTGCGCAAATCGAAGAGCTAGTTGACGCTAACTCGTTATCTGAAATAGACAATATAACAAAGTCCCTTAAGGCAGATGGAATTATTATTCATGTAAATCCGCTCCAAGAGTGGAATCAGCCTGAAGGAGACCGGTTTAAGCGAGCTCCTCTTGAGAGCATCAAAGCCGTACTTGCCCAAAGCTCTTATCAGATAATTGTAAAAGAGGTAGGACAAGGTTTTGGACCTAAGAGTCTGAAATCACTTATGGATCTTCCTCTTGCTGCTATTGAGTTTGGTGCCTTTGGTGGTACAAATTTCACTTTACTAGAACAGGCTAGACTTTTAGGGGATGAATCAGGTAAAAGAGCACATCGGAATGAATTTGGACATATAGGTCACAGTGCATTGGAAATGGTCACTTTCGTAAATGAGTTACGATCTGATGCAGATAAATGTCAGAGGTTTATTATCTCTGGGGGTGTTAAGTCACCACTTGATGCTTACAGATTACTTCAGCAGTTAAATGCAAACTCGGTTGTGGGCGTAGCTTCAGGATTTTTAAAGTATGCTATGAAGGACTATGATTACTTGAGAGAGTATGTCGCTGAGTATAAAGATTGTCTTTTGATGGCTAACGCATTTTTAAAGAGGGTTTAGTGAATAAAATTAGTGGATTTTCAAAGTTATCAAAAGTTGAAAAAATAGAGTGGTTAAAGTCTCAGGTTGCTTCTGATGATCAGAAGTTTCTTAACTGCATCGAAAGTTATTGGCACCCAGACTCTGGTAAGCAAAAACTCTTTGATGAGTTCTCAGAAAACACAGTCTCAAATTTTATCTTTCCATATGGGCTTGCGCCAAATTTTTCTATAAATGATAAAATCTATACTATTCCTCTTGTTATTGAGGAGAGTTCAGTAGTTGCTGCCGCTAGTAAGAGTGCTAAGTTTTGGCTAGATAGAGGTGGTTTTAAGACTCGTGTTCTCTCTACTAATAAGGTTGGTCATATTCACTTTATTTGGAAGGGTGATAAGAAAAAATTATTTAACTTTTTTAATCTTAATAAATCAGCTCTACTCTTTTCCGTTAAAGACTTAGTCTCAAATATGGAGAAAAGAGGTGGTGGGGTTGTTGATCTAGTCCTAAAAGATAAAACTTCTGAATTGGATAACTACTTTCAAGTTGAAGGTAAGTTTGAAACTTGTGATGCAATGGGTGCGAATTTTATTAATTCTGTTCTTGAAGTTATGGCAGGGCGCTTACAAGAACTAGCTTTAGAGTATGAGTCTTTCAGTGACTCTGAGAAAGATCTTGAAGTTGTGATGAGCATTCTTTCTAACTATACTCCTGAATGTGTTGTTTCCGCTTATGTTGAATGTCCTGTCAGTGAACTTGGAGACTTTCCAAATGGTATGAACGCTGAGATGTTTGCTAAGCGTTTTGAGCGAGCTGTAAAGATAGCCAAGGTCGATATAAGTAGAGCTGTTACTCATAATAAAGGCATTTTTAACGGTATCGACGCTGTTGTTGTTGCTACTGGTAACGATTTTAGAGCTATCGAAGCATGTGGACATGCCTATGCTGCTAGAGACGGACAATATAGAGGTTTATCTAGTTGTACCCTTGATGATGGAATCTTTAGGTTTGAGCTGACTCTTCCAATGGCCTTAGGTACAGTTGGTGGTCTTACTTCATTACATCCTATGGCCAAGACCACTTTAGAAATTTTGGGTCAACCGGATGCTAAAGAGTTAATGCAAATAGTTGCCGTTGTTGGATTAGCACAAAATTTTGGTGCTCTTAGATCCTTAACAACGACTGGAATTCAACAAGGTCATATGAAAATGCATCTGCTGAATATACTGAATCAATTAGAAGCTTCAGATGAACAAATAGCTTATGCTAAAGATTACTTTACAGACAAGACTGTCACGTTCTCGAATGTGAGAGATTTAGTTAATAGTACCAAACACTTGCAATAAAGAGAGATTATGAGTGAACAATATTTTTATGGACATGGAAAACTACTCTTAACTTCAGAGTACTTCGTGTTAGATGGTGCAAAATCTATTGCCCTGCCAACAAAGCTTGGTCAGAGAATGCATGTTAAGAATCGCCCATCAAATAATCCAAAACTTTATTGGAAAAGTTTTGATACTCAAAGCAATTGTTGGTTTGAAACTAGTTTTGAGTTATGGCATTTTAATGTCTTAAATGAGAGCGATGAAGGTCTACCTGAAGTTGTAACTCTACAGAAAATATTAAGACAAGCTAGAAAACAAAATATTCATTTTCTAAGAGATGACCTTGATGTGTATGTTGAAACTGTTTTAGAATTTCCAATTACATGGGGGCTCGGCTCTAGCTCTACTTTAGTTTATAATATTGCTCAATGGGCCTATATTAGTCCTTTCGAATTACAGGCTAAAACTTTTAAGGGTTCAAGCTATGACATTGCTTGTGCCCAATCTATGGGACCTATAACTTATCAAGTTAGAAGCCGTGGACCTCACTGGGAAACGATTCTTTTTAATCCTGTCTTTAAAGATAATATCTACTTTGTTTATTCAAATAAGAAACAAAACTCTAGGGAGGGAATTCAAAGGTATAAGGATCTTGTAGGTGATAATAAAGATACACTTATTAAAGATTTAAATCGAATTACAGATGATATCCTTGACTGTGTTGACCTCAAAGACTTTGAAGAACTCATTTTTGAACACGAATATATTGTTGCAAAAGCAATTGATCTTCCCCGAATTAAGGATGATCAGTTTACTGATTATTGGGGTGCCCTTAAGTCTTTAGGTGCTTGGGGGGGAGACTTTTTGATGGCCACCTCTCACAAATCAGAGCTTGAGACTAAAGAATATTTTCATCAGTTAGGTCATGAGACTGTCTTTACTTTTGATGAACTGATTTTACAAAACTTTCAAAGACTTGGTGGGGTACTTTCCCTTACTGAAGGTGAACTATCCCATGTCGGATCTCAACAATAACTTTAAAAAAATTACTTATAGAGCACCCTCAAATATTGCCTTTGTAAAATACTGGGGGAAGCACGGTCGCCAACTTCCGATGAATCCTTCTATCAGTATGACATTGGATAAGTGCTACACTGAAACTTCAGTGTCTTTCCGCTATAATGAAGTGTGTCCTGGACTAAAGTCATTTAAATTTGATGGTGAAGAAAATGATCAATTTGCAAAAAGAATTAAGCTATTCACAGAATCTATTTATGATGTTCTGCCAATTCTTAAAAACATTGAGTTTAATGTTGAATCATCTAATTCTTTTCCACATTCAGCCGGTATTGCTTCTTCTGCTTCTGCTATGGCGGCACTTGCTTGTTGTTTGATTGAGATTGAAGACAAGCATACACCCTTATCTGAGGACTTTTTAATTAAGGCGAGTACTGTTGCTAGACTTGGATCTGGTTCTGCTTCAAGAAGTGTTTATCCTAATTTTGCTATTTGGGGGAAAACTAAACTTGATATAGGTACAGATGATTTTGCTATAAAGGCACAAGATATACATTCAAATTTTAACTCCTTATGCGATGCCATTGTTATTGTATCATCTGCCGAGAAGGAAGTTTCTAGCTCAGTTGGGCATGAACTTATGAATTCTCATCTCTTTAAAGAGGTGAGAGAGTTTCAGGCAAATGAAAATTTCCGTCAAATTCTGGGTTCTATGAAATCTGGAGACTTAGAGCTTTTTGGAGAAATTTTAGAGAATGAAGCACTCACGCTGCACGCCTTAATGATGACATCTTACCCTTCATTTATACTTCTTCGCCCTGACTCCTTGGCGATTATTGAAAAAATTCGAGAATTTCGAGCTCAAAAGAATGTTCCTTTGTACTTCACAATTGACGCAGGTCCAAATATCCATATGATTTACCCCGAGCATTCTAAAGACACTGTTGTTAGCTTTATTAATAATGAGCTTAGTCATTTATCTGAGCGAATTATATTTGATAATATTGGTAGCGGTATTACTAGAGTGAACAGCTAGTCCTTTTTAACCTTAAGACTTCTTTACGATGCTTGCAGAACTGGCGAGTATGGCCTTTTTCTGATATATTCAAAGACTAATTGTTCTAATCATAAGGACTATACTTAAATAAATTGAGAATATATGCAGGGTGAATTTCGTTTAGCAGGTAGTATTGGTGAGTTTGTATCTCAGTTAAAACTTCCTCGGGAAGCCGAACATAAGTTACTTCTTTGGCAATCTGTCGGAGGATCTAAACGTAACAAAGTTGAGGGTGTATTTTGCTCAATTAAAAAAGAAAAAGATAGAGTCATTATTATCATTGAGCTCGACCAAACTTCTTCTTTTAACCAAAAAGAATCTATTTTTATTCTTGATGACGAATTTGGCTTACTTTTTAAAGGTCAGTATGAATTTTGTGTAAATAAGAAACTACAACTTGTTGTAGATGATAAAGTTTTTCTTAGAGAAAAACGCAAACAAGATCGATATAATTTTCACTACACTAAAGTCAATGTCAGTCTTGTGTATCAGGATTCTGTACCAATAGATAATGCGACAGTTCGAAATCTAAATGAAGCAGGAGCATCTATTATCGTTAAAGATACGATTGGTAATAAGCTTAAAGTGGGTTCAGACATATCACTGACAAAGATTCATGGTATTACTCTACCTAGGCAAATTGATGGGACAATCGCTCATATAACCTCGTCTAAAAATGTTAGAGGTCTTGAAGGAAGTTTTCTTGTTATAGGTGTTAAGTTTAACCAGAAGTCTAAACTGTTGTTAAAAGTATTTCAATCAATGTAAATTGTTTTTAGTTGCTAGAGCGAGATTTGCTTATAGTAGTTTGCATAGTTACTCACAAAGCTAGAACATACTGCTTGAGCGTACTGATCAGCGGCCATAGAGCAGTTGTAATCCATCTGACAACCTGGGTAGGCATTTAAGTAATCAACTTTAGCTGACATACATTGCATATATGGTGTTAATGCATTTGCCTTTAATACCATGACACCATTAATAGTCTCAGACCTTTCTTTTGTAAGGATCATATCATAAACTTTATCAGCTTCATTGTGAACACACTCAGCAATTCCAAGCTTGAATGAATTACCATTGCTCTGAATATAAACAGGCACAAAGCATGTTCCCACTGAGAAATCACTATTTTGCAGTTTTACCTTAAATTGAGTTTCAACGTTATCACTTTGACATAAGGCCATATAACCAATCGCTGAGCCTGCGAAGTATTGATAGTTTGTATTACACTGCTCAAAACCAACATCTGTCATATTGTCTTCTTCGCCGTCGCCATCACCTTCGTCTTCGCCATCTTCATTTTCTTTATCACTACCATCAGTAACGTTGCCGTCTCCACCTTGAATTATGCCAGAGCCTCCGGCGGAAACACCAGGATCCCGAGTTTTCATGGGAGTGTCACAAGAGATAAGTGAAAATAAGAATAGAAATAAAGTTAGTAAACGCATAATTCTCCTATCGTTCTGCTCTGCTAATCGGCATAATGTGCTAAATACTTAATGTTTTTTAAATTCAGAAAATTCTAATGTAAGTAACTAATATTACGATAAGAAAGTATGCGAACAATTATTGTCATAACGGTTTTGTTTATATCTATTGTTTTATGTGGTTTTACTGCTGCTTATGTAGTCCCGCACTACTACTATCACAAAGTAGTGAATAAGAACTTCCAGTCAAAATGGTTTAGATTAAATAAATACTCACCAGTGTTATTACAAACAAAAAAAGATATAACTATAGATAGAGTTGTACTTGAAAATGAAAATCTTTGGCAAAAGTTTCATTTCTCAACAGTTAATATTCCACTGCCAGTTAAGAATCCATTTTATTTTGTATCTCCAGAGCTTATTTATAACAAAGATAGCAAGCAAACAAAATTTGGCGTCACAATTTTAAATGCAGAGAACACAAAAATATTTCAAGTCTACTTTCTGCCAAGTATGACATTCCCCAATCATTTATCAAAACAAAAAATATTCCAATTACCACTGGTAGAAAACGCCATTACCAGTAAATCCTCTCAGGAGATATGGAAAGATGTATTTCAAAAAGATATAGATAGTTGGAATATTAGTTTTGAAGAAATGGTTTATAATATTTATCTCTTACAGTTTCGTTCAGATTTATTTAAGGATACTGTTAAAAGATTTGGACTAGTTGAAAATACTAATAAGGCCATTATTGATCTCAAATATAGAGATTTGGATTATAATGCTGAACTTATTATGGAGCTTAGAGGGGAGTCTCTCTACTCTTATATGCTCATAACACGTAAAGATAATCGAGAAGCAAAAATTATTAGAAATAAATATATCAATGAGACAGAATATATTGAATCGACTCCAACCCTTCAGGACATATTAATAAATGAATTTAAATCATTAAGCTATAATGAACAAGTTGATCATGAAGGTATGCTCTATCTGACTTCGGCATTAAGTCATAATATAGCGAATGAAGAGGTTCTTAAAAAGATTATTTTTTATCTCGAGAGAGGATATAAAAATGAAAAGCAGTTAGAGCCTTTTTATCGTTATGCATATTACCGATATGATAAGGTCTTTTCAAAAAGACACGTAGATAATCTAAATCTTGGTTCAGATATTATGTTAAAACTTAAAATTGAGTTGGAAAAAAATAGACTGCAGCAACAAAAGAAGCTTGAATCAACCATTCTAAAGTCTGAACCCTTACCAGAACTTTCTATTAAGCAGGAATATGACTTACTAATAAAACAGACAGAAAAAACGAAGGGCAATAAAAATCTTATTCGTATTGATTAAATAAATTTATGAGTGATCTGGTGAGGGCAGGCTTCAATTTTTTTATAAATACAGGGTTTAGTTCTTTTGTATTTTCATCCATATAAATTGCACGGTTAATTTCAATTTGAATATTATTAGTATTTTCAAATTCCTTATGCACATGTTGAGTAATATGGCCGCCAAAGTAGGGTGTATTGATTTTAACGTCTGCATAATCTTTACGAAGCTCTTCCGCAATATAATCTATAAACTCTTGAGTACAAGTAAGGCCTGTTTGATCACTAACACAGAAGTCTGGCCGAAGTTTGTCTTGTTGAGGGTTAATCTTTAGATGGTATTCTTCCGCCACACCAGGCATAGAGTGCAGATCAACAAAGTTACAATGTCCTGTCTTAAGCTTTAGCTCGTTTATTAGAGTTTTAATCATTTCAAAGTAGGGGGAATAATACATTCCAAGTAATTCTTTTGCTTGAGATATATCAGGCTCTTTAAGAACTAATCGCCTATTCTTTGTGTTTTGCTTCCAGTTTAATAAGGCAGTTGCCTCTGTTCTATTAAGGTCAATTGCAACTCTTATAATATTTGACTTGATTACAGCTATCCCAGCTTCCTGTAGCTGCTCAATATCAATAAGTTCATGGACTCTATAATCAATGTCTTGGATGAGGTCATCCCAATTATCTGTTAAAAAGCTGGTAAATACTGATGGTAAGTCTTCTCCAGAATGTGGTATAGACAAGACTCCAATGAATTTATTCTTAGGCGGATAAAAGTTAAATATGGGCGATTTTTTATTCATTATACTGTGTTCCATAATGTAAAAAATACCATATTTTAGCCTGTTATGTCTAAAATACTTATTTACTTGGTATATATATAAGAAAATATTGAGGCACTTATGAAATTTCCAGGTCGTAGGAAAACGAAACATTACTTCCCTGTAACTGAGAAAGGGCGAATATCCCTTAGTGATATTGATAAGATTAATGACAATGTCTACGTTGTAGGAATTGATCAACTTCTTGTAGATATTGAAATTAACGTAACAGATGAATTTCTGGAAGATTACAAGTTTCAAAAAGGTCAATCATTTATTATTGAGGATGATCTTTGTGAAAAGGTTTATAAAGTTTGTCTTGATAATAATGCCATTAAAGGAGAGTTTCCTGGTGGTGCGATTGGAAATACACTTCATAATTATTCAATATTATCTGAGGGACCATGTGTTGCTCTAGGTTCTATTAAGAGACAAATTGAAGTTGGAGACTACGCCTTTAAGTACTTGTCCAAAACTTCTGGACTCGTCGATATGGCCCACTTACAACCTTCTGAAAAAGCGATGGGTAGGGCGCTATGTTTTATCACTCCTGACTTAGAGCGTACCTTTGCTATTAGTAAGGGCTGTATGAATGAATACTATGCTGAAGGCTTACCTGAGCATATAATCGAGAAATCTTCTGCTTTACTTATTTCTGCCTATACACTTAGAGCTGAAGATGACCCTATCTATGAGGCTACGATTAAAGCCTGTGAGATTGCATCCAAGAATAATATACCAATTGTCATGTCTCTTGGAACCAGTCAGTTAGTAGAAAGTAGAGTTGAATATATAAAGTCTTTCTCTAAAAAATACGTTACTGCTCTTGCTATGAATCAGGAAGAAGCTTTAGCCCTAACTGGTTTAGAAGATCCTTTATTAGCAGCAGAGGAAATTCTTGAAATTGTTGATATTGCCCTTGTAACTGTAGGAAAAAAAGGTCTCTATTTGGCCAGCTATACAGATGATTCTGTTAAGAGAGAATCTAATGAGCCTTTGGTAACTAAGTCTATTGTGAATTATAACGAGTTTGAATATTCTAGAGGTATGCGTAAAAGAGACTGTGAAAAACCAATTAAGATCTATACTCATATCAGTCCTTTTAACGGCGGTCCACTTGCAATCAAAAATACAAATGGTGCTGGAGACGCAGCTCTTTCAGCGCTTCTCCATGATATTTCAGCAAATTGTCATCACCATTATATAGTTCCAAATTCTCCTAAGCATGAGGCAAAATTTCTGACATACTCATCAATCTCTCAAATTAGTAAGTACGCTAATAGAGTTAGCTTTGAGGTTTTAAGCCAAAATTCTCCTAGACTTTATAAAGGTCTTCCCGATAGAGAAGATTCTCTTGAAGAAGCATATTGGAGTAAGTAGTTTGTCTTCTTCAGATATTAGCCAGCTTGCACTTTTAAATGAATATAAGGGGAGTCTTTTTGAATACCTGGTTTCTTTAAAACTTGCTGAACAATTAGATCTATCTCTTTCATTTTATAATTCAATGTCTGAGAATCAACTCTCAATTTTTGAACAACAAGAGAGCTTTGTAAGAAATTTCTTTCCAAATCTTGTGTATGAACTTCCAAAGCTTGCAGGGACAACTGCGAATAAAATTCTTATAGACCTCGGAACCAAAGATATAGATAGGATAATCATTGTCGGTAAGTCTATGGCCTCAAATAATACAGAGTCTTACTCGGAAGCAGATATCGTCCTTGTGGGTCCAATTAAATCATATAATCTCTCATTGAAGCTTGCGAAAAAACAATCCTTCGTTAATACAAAAAGTGCTGGTATTAAATCTTTTTTTTCAAAATACTTTGTGGACTTTAATGTTGATCCTATTCAAGCAAAGCTTAACTCCTTAGTTGATAATGCTTTTGAGAAAATGGCGATGAATATGCATCATGAAGCTGACATAGAGTATTCAAATGGCTTTGAGAATTGGGAACTTGAGAATCAAGTCGTCTTACCTGGAAAGCTTCCAGATGACCTAAAAGTATTTTTGTACCAATACTATAGTATTCTAAATAACTATATTTATGAAAATATATTAAAACTCATTGAGCTAGATCAGGAAATGTTTGTTAAGTCATGTGCTGCTCTTATAGGTCATAGCCAAGGTGATTTGATTTCAGTTATTTCTTTTTATGAACAAAAAGATGACCTTTTTGTGAAGACTGAGACCTTAGTTACAAAATTTGATACTAACCAAAAGATTCTTGATGTGAAGCTAAGAGATAATAGCTTTGATATTATTTTTGAAACTCTTATTTTACAACTTCGAATTAAACCAATGAATAAGTTTACATCAAAGTCATATAAAGTGAACTGTGCTGTTAAGTTTTTAACTAATTAAGCAATTTTCTTTGCTTCCTGGTAGTGATCAATATCACTAGTCTGTTTCGATTTTGTACTCTCAATGGTTTTTTTGATATACGAGTGTTTCTCGTCTTTTGTTATAAGATGAGTTGTAATATCCAACCATGTCTCTTTTTGGGATGGCTTAATCATAAACTTTCTTTGATGTGTATCAACCTCAAATAAAATACATTGCTTAAGTGTTGCAATAGTTTCATAACTATCAAAACTCTCAGGCTCAACTAAAAATACAAATTCACTTTTTGAAACCATTGCCTTAATAAGACTCGTTAGTTTTAATCTTTCAATAGATAAATTTGCTACTTTATCGTTCAGATTACCTAAGGCTTCAAATAATTTTATTAAATATGGGTTCTCTAAAGTTTTAAAAAACTCTTTAAGATTATTTTCATTGTCACGTATAAGGCTTGTTGGAATTGAATCAAGTAAGAGGTTCTCTTTTATTGTTAAGTTACTATGTAGAGAATCCTTCTCCCATGAATAGGAAAAATCAATAATCCCTTTTTGACCTTCAAACTTTAAAAAATAGAGGAAATCCTTAAGTGGATTAACCTTGAGGTCACAGAGCGGTCCTGTATCGAATAGAAATATATGCTGATATTGAATTTTAAGTAAATTACTCATACTTCCTTATCGTTATTATTACCAAGTTTCTTAATTATTTGTTTTAGGATACAATTTACCTAGGGAGATTAATCTATGAGTTTGAATACAGTTAATTATTCTGGTAAAAAGGTAGTAGTGGGGTTAACTGGTCGGGTAGCTTCTTGTGTGACAGCACTTTTGCTTAAGAAGCAGGGGATGAACGTTATTGGACTTACAATCGTGACTAACTCTAATGATAATTTTGCTGAAAAATCTTCCTATCCAACTTGTCATGTTGAAGATTTAGATAAGATCAAAGTTTTTTGTGAGGACTTAAAAATCCCGTTTTATGCTACAGATGGCAAATCTCAATTTGATAGTGAAGTGATGGATCCGCTAATTTCCAATAAGCTCTCTGGTATGGCCAATGTTTCTTGTTTTAATTGTACAAAATTAAGACTTGATATTCTTTATCACAAAATGAAAGAGATTAAAGCTGACTATTTTGCTACAGGGCATTTCTGTAAAGTTCAAAAGAATTTAACTACTAATGATTTCTATATCCATTCAAATAATGACGTTGATTCAGATCAAGCATATTTACTTGCTGGTATTGATAATAAATATTTAAAGCATTTATTGCTACCTATAGGTGAACTTAAAACGAGTGAAGTTGATAAGATCGCTGAAAAATATCAATTAGCGACTTTGCCTAACCGTGAAGCAACTGGGTTTTGCTTCCGTGATAAAGAGTCCTATATGAATGCTGCTAAAGCAAGAATACCAAAATCTATGAAAAGAGATGGTCAAGTTTATAATGTAGATACAGATTTAATCCACGGAGATCATGATGGGATTATCAGTCATTACGTAACCGAGCCAGGCACTATTTTTAAGGGTGTAAATACCAATGACAAGGATTTACAGATTGTTGGCTACGACTTTGTTAAAGCACGAATCCTCATTGGTGGTAGTGCAAATCTTTCAGGTAAGGGGATTCAGGCAATAGATTTACAATTAAGTTCTGGTCTAGATATGAAAAAACCAATTCATTGCTTTATCAAAAGTAAGTACTCAAAAGAATACGTAAAAGTGAATTTATATTTTAAGAATAATAATTCCGCCTTACTTGAGCTTGATGCTGAGCTCTACCCTCTTATTGAGGGAGAATATATAGTTATATTTGATAAGAACTCCCGAAATGCCAAGGTCGTTGGGCTTGGGAAGATTGGAAAAATTGGTGAATTTGAACTTGTAGATAGAGTTGATGAGTTTAAAAGCACTGAGAGCATTGAATCAAGCTCTCAAAAAGCTTCAAGGCTATTTAAATTTTAATTGATTATCTCTCTTAACCTCGATATAACACACCGTATGAAATCGATTACTGAAGCACTTAAATATTTAAAAACCATAGGTATTGAACTATCTGAGGATGAATACCTAGCAAATGGAAAGAAAAAGTCCATCGTGGGTATGAGTGGTGGAGTTGACTCATCTGTTTGTGCCGTATTAGCCCAGCTAATGGGCTTTGAGACTATTGGTATTTTTATGCGTAATTGGGAAGAAATTGATGCCAGTGGTGTCTGTACCGCAGAAGAAGACTATAAAGATGTCATTGGCGTCTGTGAACATTTAGATATTCCGTATTACTCATTAAATCTTTCGCAAGAGTACAAAGACTTAGTTTTTGATGAGTTCGTAGAAGAGTACAAGAAAGGGCACACGCCTAATCCTGATATTCTTTGTAATAGAGAAATAAAATTTAAAGTTTTTTTTGAAAAGGCGATTGAACTTGGCGGCGATTACTTAGTCACCGGCCACTACTGTAGAAAGTCTTTGAATGAGAAGAATCAGTTTCAATTGCTAAAGGGGCTTGATCATAACAAGGATCAATCTTACTTTCTCTATGCCATTAAGGGCGAAGTACTTAATAAAGTCTTATTTCCTATCGGCCATTTAGAGAAGCCAATTGTGAGAAAAGTTGCTGAAGACTTTAAGCTTGTGACAATGAAAAAGAAAGACTCCACTGGTATATGTTTTATCGGTGAGCGAAACTTCAAAAAGTTTCTTTCAGAATATATTAACTCCCAAAAAGGTAGCTTCATTCACTTAGATAATAGACGTGTTATGGGTTCACATGATGGAATGTGCTTTTATACTATTGGGCAGAGAAAAGGTCTTGGACTCGGTGGTCCTGGAGGCCCTTGGTTTGTTGCTAGTAAAGATATTTTATCCAATACCGTATTTGTTGTTGAGGGTGAATATCATCCAGCGCTTTATGCTGATGAATTGATTGCAGATGAAATCACTTGGATCAATGATGCTCCAGAATTTCCAGTAAAGTGTCAGGTCAAGATTCGATATAGGCAGGCAGATCAAGCATGTACTGTTCACCAAGAATCTGATGGAGAGTTGAGGATAGTATTTGATGCTCCTCAGAGGGCGATAGCAATCAAGCAGTCAGTTGTTCTATACCAAGGTGATGTATGTTTGGGGGGAGCTCAGATTAAGACTGTGGGGCCTTCTTACTATGAACAAGGTAAATTACCAGTACTTTGATTCTCTTAGGTCTTTTTCTTTTTTCTTTTGAGCTTTTGCTTCAAACCCCATACATTCCTGACCATTGTTGGCTGCTTTTATGGCAACCTCAGGAAGTCTGGCAGATTTAATCGAGAACGCCTTACATCCATAGGGTGTCTTTGGCTCATGAGTAATAAATAAGTGCTTACAATTTCTGCATTTCATAAATACCTCTTATTTAGATTTTATCATATCTATTTAATTTTATCTGGTGGGGAATTATTGCTTCAAGAATAAGAGCTGTATCTGATTATGCAGCTTTATCTTCGGAATCCTTACTTTTATTATCAGATGCGCGCTTTTGATATATTTCATTATATTTATCACCAAGCTGAGGATATTTTTCTATAACTGCTTGAAAATCTTCTTTCTTAAATGTGTAAAGGTCACAATACGTTGTACTTTTTACATCAGCAGTTCTGATGGTATCTTGCAGAAGTGCTATTTCTCCAAAGAATTGTCCTGGCTTCTGTCTGCTACAACTTTTTCACCAATGCTGACCTGAACATCGCCGTGACCTATAATGAACATCTCTTCTCCTGTATCACCTTTATTTATAATGTATTCTCCAGGTGAGTGAAATGTTTGTTCGAGTTTTTCTGCAATCATCTTTAAACATGGTGTAGATGAATCTTTAAAGATATGTACGTTTCTTATAAGTTTAATCTCCATAAATATATTCAACTCATTTTGTAGCTCCTGAGGCATATCTTTTACAATTTGAGTATCATCATCAGATAGACTTTTTTCTAGTATGTTATTGTAGAAGGAGTAAGCCTGTTTTGTAAGCTAAAAGGAATATTGTAATATTTTATAGAATGACGAAGATTATTCATTTTTTCTTTGCGCTCTTGGGTATACTTACCTTTAAGCATCATAAGTCTCGAGAAATTGCCTATGATCATACCGTAAACACCGATACCTATTAACATCACTCCCATGGTAAACATCCTTGTAATATTTGGTGCAGGAGTAATATCATCATATCCTACAGTCGTTAGAGTCGTTACCGCCCAGTATAAGGAAATATTGTAGAGGTAAGATTGTCTACAGCTGACCTTGGGCTTATCATCATCCAACCACAGGCAATACAATGAATCGCAATCATGACACCGGTTATGACGAATATAACCTTTAGTGACTTAGGGAGAAGCTCACCAATATATATAAAAGATCTTAGTTTGATAAATCGAAGAAGCTTTAACATTCTTAACATATTGAAAAATCTAAGGACTGTTAGTGTTCAGTCGGTATAGATATTTATGGCATAGATTATAATGTCAAACGGGATAGAACTGATGCAATCTAGGTAAAACCATTTAGACTTGAAGTAAGTATGAGGTTGTTCATGCGGGCGATCACTCATCGCTCTATTTTGTGGTAATTTCAGTTTATTAGTCATTCTAAGGTAGATATCAATGCAGAATATAAAGCTAAATAGGCCGTCCCACCATAAATTATGCTTTCTTCCACCTTATAATCTAGAGCAAGGCTTAGAGGCGTCTCAAAAGCTTTCCAGGTGACAATAAGGAATATGAGACCCGGCCATAGCATTGATGGCAAATTTTCCCTCTCTGTCGGGTTGTAATGGTAAATCACCTAAATGCTTCTCTATAAGCATTATCGGTTAAACAAAACTTAAACTTAGAGGATTTTCAATCATTTTAAGTGCTTAAAATTTAAACACTTTGAATAATAATTACAACTGCTGTGTCTATTTCTCTCAATCAAAGGTTTAATCAATATGTGGACAGTTGCTTGGAGCTGCTAAAGCGGAAGGTATTAAATTAAAGGAGTAATAGTTGATGAAAAATGTTGTAAGTAGACCAGGCTCAAATATTATTGACGTCAGCTTTGGTGCTTCACAGGTGGGACAAGAGATTATCTCTGATTCTGAGCTTAGTAACTTAATTGAAGATTATAAGCTTGAAGATGATCCCTTAGAAGATTTATTCAGTGAATTTGATGACCTAACAGATGAGATCGACCTCGATCACCATGATGTTAAGCTCGATTTACTTCCTAAACCGGAACTTAAACGTCTCTCTGTCAGTGATAATCCAGTTCAAATGGCAGATATGCTAATAGAACAAACAGGAATCATCAAAACAGACCTCGAAAAACTCAAATATTATTTAAATGAAATGAACTTAGACTAAGCTTAGTAATGCCAAGGGAAACCTGAAAAGTCTTTCTCTCTTTTCTCGACAAATGCATCTCTACCTTCTCTGGCCTCTTCCGTACCATAGGCAAGCCTAGTTGCTTCTCCTGCAAATAATTGTTGCCCAACTAAACCATCATCTTGCAAATTAAAACCAAACTTTAGCATTCTGATTGCTGTCGGTGATTTAGTCGTAATCTCTTTTGCCCATCTTAAAGCTTCAACTTCAAGTTCTGCGTGGGGCACTGATTTGTTAATCATACCCATTTGAAAGGCTTCATCTGCGGAGTAGTTAAAGCCACAGAAAAAGATTTCTCTTGCTCTTTTTTGGCCACATTGTTTTGCTAAGTATGCCGAACCATAACCGGAGTCGAAGCTAGCAACGTCTGCATCAGTTTGTTTAAATATAGCATGCTCTTTTGAGGCAAGTGTTAGATCGCAGACTACGTGAAGCGAGTGTCCACCGCCAACGGCCCACCCTGGAACAACCGCCATAACAACTTTAGGCATAAATCTAATAAGTCTTTGAACTTCTAAAATATGTAATCTTCCAAGCTTTGCAGGGTCTACTTTATCTGGATCCATGCCTTCGTATTTATAGCCATCCTTGCCTCGGATTCTCTGATCACCGCCGGAGCAAAAGGCCCAACCACCGTCTTTAGGGCTAGGTCCATTTCCAGTTATGAGTACGACGCCGACATTTGAGGTCTGTTTTGCATGGTCTAGTGCTAGGTATAATTCGTCTACTGTTTTAGGTCTGAAAGCATTTCTACAATCTGGTCTGTTAAACGCTATTCTAACTGCACCGCCTTGTTTGGCCTTGTGGTAGGTAATATCGCTAAATTCAAAACCGCTAATTTTATCCCAAAGATTAGGATCAAAGATTTCAGAAACTTGCTCAGACATTTTAAACTCCTCAATTCAATATATTGAGGGCGAGAGTAATTTTTTATAAAGAGATAGTCTAGTGAAAAAACGTGGCCTGTGAGTGACTCGGTCTATAAAGCTCAAAGGCCACAAGAATTTTATTCGTAACACCATTATAACACATAGCTTCATGAGAATTAAGAGTTTTTATGAAAAATTGATTCCGCTTTGATTATTAACTATTTAGCATGCTTCGTTTTGGGTTTGCGAATAGTAATAAGAAAATATACAGCAACTCCGGCCAATAGATGTTTTATACTATGCCCGCTATAGTCTATCGACTCAAAAATTTTAATATCTGAGCTCTCAGTCATCTTAGCTGCAACATAAAAAACGACAGCAAAAATGAGGTTTCTTGGACGCAGACTGCTAGAGGAAACAATGAATGCTATATAAAGCATCAATACTATCGGTGTGAATTGTACCCAAAGGTAGAACCTTAAATCATCGAATTTAACCCAGTAGAATAGAGTCGAGAGGCCAATAATTTGCGCCAGTAAAAGGTATAAATTTCTTTTAGTTTTCACATTATGCATTTCAAAAAGAGCAAAACAGGTTAGAGAAATAAACCCCATTGTCATGGGCAGTCTATCCCAAAAAAGGGTTTGGTTATTAGGGGTGTAATGATAGTAAGCAGATCCAGGTCCTACAAGTAGAATACTTAGGATGAAGATGAGCCAGTTCAAGTCTTTTCTATTTGATTTTATATAATCTCTAAGGCCCATAGTCCCCAGAATAATAAAGACAATATTAGTCATAACATTATGAAAATTTTTAATGCCAAAGATTGTGTGTGCGTCAGCAAAGTTATGATAGGCAAGGCTTTGCGGCATAGGATTAACAAAAAAGAAAATTACTATTAGTGGAACTAGTATTATAAATAGAGGCGCTAAGTTTTTTAGTTTATTCATTCTTTAAGAATAACGACAATAGTAATTATTGTCTATTCGATGATTCATTCACATCAGATGAACTAGTGAAAACATCTTTATTTTTATACATGATGAAAATGCTCATAAAAACTAAAAAGATCGCAAATCCTTTTTTCAATTTATCCGCTGGAACATAATTAACCATCTCTGATCCCATTAAAATACCTATAACAGTAAAAAATGTATAGCTAAGCATAAAACTCCAGTCGATAGCAACTAAGTTCAAATAACTAATAAACCCAGCAATCGAGTTAAAAGTAATGATTAGTAGAGACGTTCCAATAGCCTGTTTCATGGGAATATTACCTAGCAGTACAAGTGCTGGAACGATGATAAAGCCACCACAAACACCAACGAGACCAGTGAGAATACCAACAAATAAAGCTTCTATAGTAATGAGTTGATAGTTCAACATTGCTGTGTTCACTTTATTCTCGATGATCTCCTTCTTACCCTTGAACATAGAAAGACTGGCAATGAACATAACAACGGAGAATAAAATTAACTGAACTGGTGCACTCAAGAAAGCGGATATCTTTGCACCTAAAAAAGTACCCACCATCGCCTTTTCTTTGCCAAACCGACCAATTCTTTTTGTTCTATATCCAACGGTTATATGCTCATTTTTAAATCCCGTAATTTCAATATTATTTCTCGAGCATGTATAATCTATGAGAGGAAACTTCTTAGCTTTATTCTTCGGTATAAGAGTGATTGTGCCAATAATCTCTTTTGCACGCATAATTTTTATAGAATGATCCTTATATAATGAGATTTCTAGATCTGTGTAAGCTGCTTTCTTGGATTGCAGAAAAGAGATAGTTTTATTTTTGTATACTATGAACTCATTTGTATTAATATTCTTAATTCTTAATTCTTAATTCTTAATTCTTAATTCTTACTTTGAGTCTTGCTTGGGGTAATAGTAAAACTTCACTATAGGGTAGCCATACTAATGAACTACTATCAATAATAGCTTTTATCTTAATATCAAAGTCCTTTGTAGATAAATCATTTCTTTTTTGCGCTATTGTTGCATCTTTTAGATCAATGAAATTAGCAGCAAATAAGTTTGAATTCAGTAAGAAATTAATATTAAAAAATTAAATAGCTTTAACACAGATTTGCATCCAAAAATTTCCCAGGTCAGAATGAAATGGAACTAATAATATAGGTATACTTTTGTTATTTATAACTCTATGTCCTCGACCTCTCATGACAGATGGAACAGCTCTATCTAAGTTATAGCCTCTTTCTCTTAGGACTTCTTTTGTTTGGCCAAAAATAATATTGATGATTTCAGCGGCGCCATCTTGATTCTCAAGACTTATATCTCCAACACTTTCTTTTACCATTTGACCTATAATAACTTTATATGCCTCATCTTCAAAGGAGATTCCGATAGTTCCTTTAAAATATGGAGATGAAATTTCCAAAGTTCCACTTATATCGATTTCTAGTTCTTCTTCACCCAATAAGTAAGGTTTTTGTGCCTTTATATTACTGACACCACATAGTCCATTGAGTGTTTTCATTGATGAATCAATAAATGGATTTATAAAATCAACATCTAATCTAAAGCGCTTTAATCTAAAATCCAGTAAAGAAAGATCTTTTATTTTACTGGAAAGGTCTTCATATGAAGTTGTTTTCTCCATGTATTCAATACCTTTTATACCTCTTGTCTCTGTCTTAGCTTTTTCTATCTCTTTGGTATAAAAAATAATTGGTGTGTGCACATTATTACTTGTTTCTCTGAGAGCTGCGACTAGTTGAACTCCTGAAATCTTTGGTAAATTAAAGTCTGTAATGACTACGTCAAAACTTTGATTTTTTGTTTTTTGATATGCCTGTACTCCATCTGAAGCTGACACGACAATCATTTGTGTGAGATTGGTTAGTTCGTTGACTAGCTGTTGCCTAACCTCGTCATCATTATCAACAATTAATAAATACTTCTTAGGCATGAACTATATTCTCCTATATTTTTAAAGCATAGAAATTTTTACAACTAAGCTTTGGCCAGGATAGATTGCTGTCGATCTTAGATTATTTAATTTTTTCAATTCTTTAATATTTGTTTTTGTGCGATTCGAAATGGACGATAAATTATCTCCAGCCTTCACCGTGTATGTTTTCTTTGTATGGGCAGGTACTTTTAACTTTTGACCTGCATAGATTTGTTTCTTAGATAATTTATTCAAATAAACCAATTTCTTTATTCCTGTGTCAAATAGAGTCGCAATTCTAGTTAAATTATCACCTTTTTTAACAATGTATGAATACTTCGTTGTTGCAGTTGATTTAGAAGGTAAATATATCTTTTGCCCAATAAAAATTTTACTACCATTGATCTTATTTAGTCTTTTTAGAGTCGAAATTCGTACATTATAACGTTTACTAATTGAAAAAAGTGATTCGTTGCTCCTAACTTTGTGTACTTTTGAGGTCTTATAGTTCGTGATTCTTTTTGTTTTAGATATGGTTCTTCTTGCTTTATTCTTCGAGTATTGCGCCAATTGTCTTTTTGTACTCTTGCTTATTGATTTATAGTCTGGGATATAAAGATCAAATCCTTGTTTACCCATATAAGGTAAGTAGTCGCCTTTAAGGTCATGATTTAGTTGCTTTAATGTGTGAGTCGGAACTTTTATCTTGTTAGATAGCTTGCTTAAACTAATCGACTTATTGATCTTTATGGACTTAGTGGCACTGTAGAAATTATTCTTTGGTTTGGCGATTTTGATATTATATTTTTTGGCATTCTTATAAACATACATCGCCGCTAGTACCTTAGGTACATAATTTCTTGTTTCTTTTGGAATGATTTTTCTAGTACTTAACTCGTAATACTTACGTGTGTTAGCACCTCTGATTCTTCGTATGATTCCGTATTCACCTGCATTGTATGCTGCAAGTGCAAGCTCCCATGATCCAAAAATATTGTATAGATCTTGAAAATATAATGCTGCTGCCTGAGTTGATTTGTAGATATTTTTTCTTTCATCAATACTTCTAGTAACTTTTAATCCATACCTTCGACCAGTTTCTTTTATAAATTGCCACGGCCCTACAGCATCTGCGTGGCTTCTTGCATGATTTAAGTATCCACTTTCAATTAGACCTACATAGTATAGATCTTTTGGAAGTCCATACTTCTCAAAAGTGTCTTCTATAATTTTTCTGTAGCGCTCGCCATTTTTGGCAAAACGCTCAAATCCATTTTTATTTCTTGTGGTAAAATAATTAACCCAAAATTTATACTTTTTACTTTGATGATTCTTTAGGAAGGATTCATCTTTTTTTTGAATGCTACCAGTTTCAATGGCGGAATCAAGGCCTCTTTTGGCAGTGCTATCTTTGTAATTATTTATTATCGTCGTTGGTGTCTGTTTTTTCGCTGAAACATTCTTCTCTCCAAGTGAATTACTCGGCTTTATGTGGGCACAACCATTAATAATGATTATCGTAAAAGTTAGAATAAGTGTGTAATACATATTGAACCCGTTTTTAAGTGTTGCTTTGTATGATCTATTTTAACACCTAGTTACATTTTTGATATCGGGAAATATTTGACCTGATTGTATTTCTTTCCAATACCTTTAAAAATCATTATTATTTATTATATTCAATTGACATCCCATTTGAGGTTCATTAATGAAATATTTTCTTATTTTAACTTTTCTAGTATCTAGTATTCTTTTTGGTTGTAGTGCATTTAAGGGCCTACGCAAAGCTGACCTGATTGAGGGCAAAGATAAAAATACTTATGAGAGTTTTGGTAAAAAATATATGATTTCTACTCAAGGAGAAGCCACTACTAAGGCGGCCAGATTTGTCTTTGAGAAGGGTGGGAATATATTTGACGCTGCTACAGCTGCATCATTTGCAATTTCTGTCGAGAGACCTCATTCTACTGGAATCGGCGGTGGGGGCTTTATGCTTATTCACCATGAAAAATCGAACCATAAAGAAGCATATGATTTTAGAGAGATGGCGCCGCGTATGGCACATAAAGGAATGTTTCTTGATGCTAATGGAAAGCAAATTAAAGAGAAGTCACTTACTGGTCCATTTGCGTCGGGGACTCCCGGTCTTGTTGCTGGTGTTTTAGAGGTTCATAAACAATACGGTAAATTACCCCTTGAAGTCGTTATGGAGCCTGCCATTAAAATGGCGGAAATGGGATTTAAAATTTATCCAGCTCTTGAAGTTGCTACTAAAGCAAAAGCGAAAAAACTTTGTAGCTATCCATCATCGAAAAAAATATTTTTGAATGAGGACTGTACTGCTAGAAAGGCCGGAACAATTCTATATCAAAAAGATCTAGCATTAACACTTAGAAAAATTGCAAAAGAAGGTTTAAGTGGTTTTTATGAAGGAGACGTTGCTAAAAAAATTGTTGCTTCTCAAAAAAAATACAAGGGTCTAATGACCTTGAAAGATTTAAAGAATTATAAAGTTAAGAAAAGAGAACCTGTTGTTGGAACTTATCGTGGTTATAAGATCCTTTCAATGCCACCACCAAGTTCAGGGGGAACACATATAGTTCAAATACTAAATATTTTAGAGAATTTTGACTTGAAAGGTTTTGGTGCTCAAAGTGCCAAGTCGATTCATTTAACTTCAAGTGCTATGCAAATCGCCTTTGCAGATAGAGCAGAATATATGGGGGATAGTGACTTTAAAAATGTCCCGGTAGATACACTTATTTCAAAGAAGTATGCTAAAAGACTTGCCAATAAAATACCCCATGCAAGGGCCTTAAGTTCAAAAGATTTTCCAGTTTCAATGAGTAAGATTATGCGTGAGCCAGAACATACTACACACTTTACGATTATGGACGGTGAGGGGAATGTTGTGACTTCCACCCAAACAATTAATGGTTGGTTTGGATCTTCATTAGTTGCAGAGGGGACTGGTATTGTGATGAACAATGAAATGGATGACTTCGCAAGTCACGTGGGGGGAGTTAATTTATTTGGTGCTATTGGTGGTAAAAATAATCTTGTAGAACCTAGAAAGAGACCCCTTAGTTCAATGAGTCCAACTATTGTATACAATAAGGAAGATAAACCTTTTTTAGCACTGGGAACCCCTTCAGGAACAAGAATTCTAACTTGTGTCATGCAAACTCTACTTAATGTTTTAGAGTATGATATGGGACTTTGGGATGCTGTTGCTGCAACTCGCTACCATCATCAATGGAAACCGGAAGAGATTAGAATTGGACCTCCATTTTTTGATAAAGATGTTGAAGCTGAGCTTAAGGCGATGGGGCATAAGATAAATCACAAAGCACTAGGTTGTAAGATTCAAGCGATAATGAAAAATTCTGACGGAAATCTTCATGGTGTTTCAGATCCTAGAGAAGAGGGAATGAGCTTTGGGATTTGATTAAAGCCCTTTTCTTGGTTTTAATATAACGTTTGAAAAGAATAAACCTGCGACTATAGAGATCGAGATAGTAAACATCTGAATTCCAGACGTAACACCATTTAAAAAATCATTTTGCATAAGGAAACTAAGTCCTTTAAGTCCAATACTACCTGGAACCATAAAGATCATTCCTGGTAGGAGCATTGTCATGGCAGGTCTATTTTTAAATCTTGAGAAAATATTTGAACAGAGTCCAACCATGAAGGCAGATATAAACGTTGCTAAGGTAGGGCTAAGGTAAAATAGCCCGATCTTCAAAGATGCAACCGCGATCACACCTGAGTATAATATCCATATGAAATCTGATTTAAGTGCCTTGAAAACAATATTAAATCCAATTGATGCCAGGAAGACTGAGAGTGGGAGGGCCCATTTTGCATTATTTATTTCTGCCAAGTAATCAATAGGGTAAAAGAAAATGGAAGCTGTTTCAAGTCCTATATAAATACCGAAGGCCAGTTTTAGTAAGTCAACTAATGATCCCATAAGCCTGGCGGTCCCAGATGCAAGGTTTTGAGTTGCTAATTCAATCATCGCTATGGTTAGACTAAGTCCTGGGATTATAATAATTAAGGATGAGATCAAAACAGTTTGAAAATTAAAAGGCTTATAGAAGTTAAAGATGCAGTATAAGAACATGGTCACGGTAAAAGAGATAAAGAATTCATAGATATTATTAAAATGTTCATACTTTGTTTTGAAATAGTATCCGACTCCAACCCATAAGCCGAAGATTGCAGAAAGAATATTCTCGGTAAGCCCACCATTTAGTAGTAATGAGATTGCCATGGATACAAGCGAGAATGAAAAGAGAGTAATCGCCGTTGAATAATGATTCTTCTCAGATTCAATATGACTCAATTCTATCAACGCATCTTTAATATCAAGGTTGCCGACACAAATTCTCTCTGCTAAAGAATCAAGTTTTTGTAGTTTTGAGAGATCGGCTTCACCTGGAAGTACCCGTAGATGCTTGGTGACTTCAGTCTCATCTAGAGAGTCTGTAGGACTAAAGGCCATCGCTAGATAGGTAGGAGTACTAAAGAACTGCCCATTCATTTGTAATGCCGTGGATATATTTCGAAGTATTTCTTCTAGTCTGTAAGCATTGGTCCCATGTCTGTGTAGAGAGAGCCCCATAGAGGAGACAAGTTTCATTCTTAAATTTAAATCGGTTGAACTCATATATTGATTGTAGCATAGTATCTTATGAAATCTAAACTTCTAAGAAATATCCCCGTCATCCATACCTTTAATT
>OJEJ01000083.1_pt1 | contig 60016 bp, 47 predicted proteins | sample 1593271 | NCBI WGS metagenome assembly OJEJ01 (sample SAMN05416877, study PRJEB24817) | seawater metagenome | isolation source: Sea water | place: Canada:Atlantic | collected 2013-11
CTACACGTAAGGAGTCGTCGGCAGCGTCAGATGTGTATAAGAGACAGTTGTAATATATGCTGTTATAAAATTTATTCGGTACACTAGTATAAAGAATAAATAATTAGGCTAGATATGTTGCCCCTTCAGCAATCGTTAAAAACACACTTCGGCTTTGATAGTTTTCGAATAGGTCAAGAACAAACTGTTCGGCAGTTGCTTAATGGCGAGTCATCACTTGCTATTTTTCCTACCGGCGCAGGTAAGTCGCTTTGTTATCAATTAGCGGCAATAAATTTACCGCATTTAACCTTAGTTGTATCACCTTTATTGGCCTTGATGAAAGACCAGTTAGCTTTTTTACACAGCAAAGGAATTGCCGCCGCTAGTATTGATTCCACTCTATCGTTCGAAGAAAGCCAGCAAGTTAATCGTGATGTACGTTCGGGGAAAATTAAAATTCTAATGGTCTCGGTTGAGCGCTTTAAAAATGAACGTTTTCGTCAGTTTATTGAGTCAATTGCTATTTCAATGCTAGTAGTCGACGAAGCACATTGTATTTCGGAGTGGGGGCATAACTTTCGCCCTGATTACTTAAAACTGCCACGTTATCGTCAAGAGCTTAATATTCCGTTAGTGCTTTTACTTACCGCAACAGCCACGAAACAAGTAAAACAGGATATGGCTGCTAAGTTTGCCATTAAGCCTGAGCATATAATACAAACTGGTTTTTATCGTAGTAACTTAGACTTATCGGTTTTACCTGTTGCAGAAGTAGTTAAAAATAAAACCCTAGTTGATTTAATTCAACATCACCAAGGCTGCGGTATTATTTATGTTACCTTGCAGCAAAGTGCTGAAAAAGTAGCTGATTTTCTGCAACAACAAGGCATAGTTGCGAAGGCTTATCATGCCGGATTTCAAGATGATGTACGTAAGCAGATTCAGCAAGATTTTATGCAAGGTAATACCCCGGTAATTGTAGCGACTATTGCTTTTGGAATGGGGATAGATAAATCTAATATTCGTTTTGTTATACATTACGATTTACCCAAGTCGATTGAAAACTATAGCCAAGAAATTGGCAGAGCAGGTCGAGATAGCAACAACTCAGCTTGCTATACATTGGCTAATCTTGATGGAATACATACCGTAGAAAATTTTGTTTATGCCGATACCCCCGAAAAAAGCAGTATTGAGTATGTGCTAAACAATATTCGCAATGAAATGCATAATGGGCAATGGGAGTTACAAGTACTCAGTCTGTCAAATGCTAGTAACATTAAGCAATTAGCACTAAAAACCTTGTTGGTGCAATTAGAGTTACTTGGTGTCATTAGTGCTAAGTTTAGTTATTTTGCTGACTTTAAGTTTAAATTCATCACGCCTAAAGAAAATATAATTCGCGCCTTTAATACCGAACGAAATACTTTTTTAACGCAAGTTTTTAGTGCTGCTAAAATGAAAAAAATCTGGGGAGAGCCAGATTTCGATGTAATGTTCAGCCGTTATCAAGCGCCTAGAAAACGAATTGTTGCAGCATTAGAGTATTTAGCAGATCAACAGCATATTGTATTGGAAACGAAAAAGGCCACTGAAGTCTATAGTGTTGATACAACTGTATTAAATGATAATACTTTAGCGAATAGGTTGTTTAATTATTTTCATGAAAAAGAGCAATCAGAAATTAAACGTATTGATAAGTTAGTGTCATTTTTTCAAAGTGAGCAGTGCTTAACGCAAGCGCTTTGTCATTACTTTGATGATCAGCAAGCGCCTAAAAACTGTGGCCATTGTTCGGTTTGTCGCGGGCAGATAGCAAAACTAGGTTATTCAAACACTGTTCAAGCCGTAAGTTCAGAAACAATTGAACTTGCCATTAAGCAATTACAACAGCATTTTTCTACATTAAAAACCACTGTTCATGAGCAACCTCAGCAAGTATCTATAGAAACAATATGTCGATTTTTATCAGGCATGTCGATACCGCTATTTACGCGTGCGAAAGTCAGGAAATTAAGTTATTTCGGTATTTGTCAAACCATGCGCTATGCAGAGATAAAAAAAGAAGTTTTTAAGTTATTGCCTTAAAACAAAAAAGGCACCTAATACCAATTGATATAAACAATCGATCATTCTAAAGCGGTTTAAATATCCAGTATCTACGTTGCTTTCAATCCCAATAGCCTGCTATTGCTCGACAATATGCTCCTGCATTGCTCTAATGACTTACATCCATGTAAGAATCAATCAAGCGCCTTGCTACTGAAAATTTATCCTCGTTTAAAATTGATCGATTCATTAAATCAATTGGTATAATAGGTGCCTTGATCTTCAAGTGTAGCGTAAACTAATTAATGGCTATGGCCACAACCGCCTTCTGCATGGACATGACCATGAGCTAACTCTTCTTCAGTGGCATCTCGAACTTCTAAAATTTCAACATCAAACTTTAAATCAATGCCAGCTAACGGGTGGTTACCGTCAACAGTAATTTCATCGTCTTGCACGTCAATTACTATCACCGTTTGTTCGCCATCATCGGTCGTTGCACGTAGTTGGCTACCCACATCTAGATCTTCAATACCACCAAACATTTCTTTTGGTACCGTTTGTACAAAACCGTCTTCACGTTGACCATAGGCATTGTCTGCGCTAACTTCAACTTCAAACTTATCGCCTGCTTGGTGATCAACTAATGCTTCTTCTAAACCAGGGATAAGATAATGTGAACCTTGAATTACCGCTAATGGGCTGTGATCGTATGAACTATCAATTAAGGTGTCTTCGCTATCAGAAACGGCGTAATGTAGTACAACCACTTTATTGTCGGTAATTTTCATATTGAGTCCTATGCTATGTCTGTGTTTGTTTTATATGGTAAAGGGAGTATGGCTAAATTTGAGCTCTGTTGTTTAATTCTTAATTCGGTATTTTCGTCAACATCGTTAGCTAACACACCTTGAATATAAGTTTGATTATTACTTGCTTGATAAGCGGCTAATACATCACCAGCTTTACGCCAGTTCTCACCCAACTTCTTCTCTATAATATCACCTACATTGGCTTGAGTTGCTTCACCTGATAACGCAAAAAGTGCCCGCTTATTTTTACCTAGATATTGCATACGGGCAACGGTTTCTTGACCTAAGTAACAGCCTTTTGTGAAACTAATACCGTTAATCGCCTGTAAGTTAAGCATTTGCGGCACATATTCAGCAATGGTTTGTTGAGCCAGTTGTGGGAAGCCTTCACTAATTTCAAGTAGGCTCCAAACAGCATCATTATAAACAGTACAATCTAGTGTTGCTGTAAAAGTTGATAGTTTCGCCGCATTATCAATAATAAGGTAGCGATTCATATTGCCAGCGATATAAACTAACGTTGTATTATCTTGATGAATAACAGGGGTTTGTGCATCAGGTACTTGCTGAAATAAAGCGGCCATTTTTGCGGGGGCTTGTTGCCCGGCAATTGCTAAGTAAGCTTGTTCAGTATCTTCAGCTATTTCAACTTTAGCGAAAACACCAAATTTTTTTAATTCAGCTAACGACTGTTGAATCGATGATTTAGGTTGAATAAGAAAAAATTTACCCTCGCGCTCAAGTAATCGAAATGCAGAAAAGACTTTACCTTTAGCATTGCAATGAGCACCAGTTAGCAACTTCTCTTGCTCTAAATTAGCAACATCACAAGTTACTTGGCCCTGTAAGTATTTTATTTGCTCTTCACCCGTTAATGTTATGGCTCCAATACTATTGAGATTAATCGCAAATACTTCAGGTAATTCGTTATAACTTGGTAAGTTATTATTCATGATGATGTTCATCCGGCAATAAGGCTGAAAAAGTCTGTTAACAAGTAAAGTGAGGACATTTATTCAAATTACAACCACAGGTGTTATTTTTCTGCTATTTTGATAAGACATAGGATGAATTTAATGATCAATTCGTGGCTATTTTTACTGCGGATTTGTTAGAATATATAAAAATATTTCCTAAGTAGAGTTATGTATGACATTAACAGATAATAAACCTCGATTACGATGGGCTTGTCGACGCGGCATGCTAGAGTTAGATGTACTATTTATGCCATTTGTTGAAGAAGCCTACGATGATCTCTCAGCTGAAAACAAAGCTATTTTCGAACGTTTATTAGTTTGCCAAGATCCTGAGTTGTTTGCTTGGTTTATGGGACACGAAATTTGTGAAGACAAAGAACTCAACGCCATGGTCCAAATTATATTACAGCGCGTTAAAGTATAATATTGAAGTATCGCCCTCTAAGCACAGGGCGATTTTTAATTGGTTATTTTATACGGTTTTTATCTATCTTACGATAACAGTGCTATTCGGCTTTTATCTTTGGTTAAGTCTTTTATGCGTTAGCTGTTTAATTTTTCTTAATTATTTTCATCGCCAGATTTCTCTACTGCTTTCAAACCAACCAAGCTTGAGTCACAATACTTCAATTGATCATTCAATATTAGGCAACTTTTTTTTAACAGATACCGGTGAGTGCCAATTTAATAGCCAAGAAACTCTGCAAATATCAGCAAAATCTCAGATTAATTTATGGGGGTATTGGCTAGTATTTACAAAAAGTGATGCTGCCTTGAAAAAACATTTTGTTTTTAAAGACAGCATATCAAGACAAGATCAGGCACGTATTGCTCGTACCATATTAAGGGTGAAGAAGTATGGCTAAAAACAGTAGCGATGAAACAGTAGCGATGAAACAGTAGCGATGAAACAGTAGCGATGAAACAGTAGCTATGACATTAAGTCTGAAAACACACTTGAATAAACTCAGCTAAAGCTAATCAACTAATTACTCAGGTTTTAGAATCGTTACCTTAGCTTCTGCCTGTAAATCAGGGTAATCAAGCGTGTAGTGTAAGCCTCTGCTTTCTTTTCTTTCTAATGCAGAGCGTATAATTAACTCAGCTACCTGTACTAAGTTACGCAACTCTAATAAATTGTTACTTACTCTGAAGTTACAATAATACTCTTCAATTTCACTTTGTAATAATTCAACGCGATGCAAGGCGCGTTCTAAACGTTTGGTTGTTCTTACGATGCCAACAAAATCCCACATAAATAATCGTAACTCGTGCCAATTATGTTGAATCACTACTTCTTCATCTGAGTTAGTTACGCGACTTTCATCCCATGGCGGTAACTCAATGTTAGGTTTATTTAAATTAATGTTTTCTTCAATATCAATGGCGGCTGCACGAGCAAAAACAAGACATTCTAATAATGAGTTACTTGCCAAGCGATTTGCCCCATGTAAACCGGTGTAAGCAACTTCACCTATGGCATATAAATTTTCAATGTCTGTTTTACCTTGTTGGTTTATCATGACACCGCCACAAGTGTAATGCGCTGCAGGTACAACAGGCATAGGCTGCTTGGTAATATCAATACCTAATGCTAATGTTCTTTCATAAATGGTTGGAAAATGTTGCTTTATGAAGTCACTTGACTGGTGGCTTATATCTAAATACATACAGTCAGCGCCTAAGCGTTTCATTTCAAAATCGATTGCACGCGCTACGATATCTCTTGGTGCTAACTCTGCTCGTTCATCAAAACTAGGCATAAACCTAGTGCCATCAGGGCGAAGAAGCACTGCACCTTCACCGCGTAATGCTTCTGTTAACAAAAAGGTACCTGCTTTGGGGTGAAATAAGCAGGTAGGATGAAATTGGTTAAACTCCATGTTGGCAACACGACAACCGGCACGCCAAGCCATCGCAATACCGTCACCACTGGCCACATCTGGATTAGATGTGTATTGATAAACTTTACTTGCGCCACCAGTAGCTAAAATTGTTTTTCTGGCAAAAACACGCTCTACATGTTCGTCATTACGATTCCATACATAGGCGCCTATACATTCACGTTTTGCAATCGATTCATTATCTTGATAAACCAAGTCAATGGCATTGTAACGTTCAAATATACGTATTCTGCTATGATTTTTTACTTGAGAAACCAGCGTAGTTTGAATTGCTTGACCCGTTGCATCAGCAGAGTGCAAAATTCGTCGGTGGCTATGACCACCCTCGCGGGTTAAATGATAATGAACATCTCCATTCTCACCAGGTTCGTCTTGATCAAAGTTTACACCTTTATCAATTAACCATTCTAAGCACTTTTTCGCATTTTCAGCAGTATATTGTACTGCGGTTTCATCACATAAACCTGCACCGGCAATTAAAGTGTCAGTAACATGAGAAGCCACACTGTCATTTTCATCGAATACTGCGGCAACGCCTCCTTGAGCATAAAAGGTTGAACCATCATTTATTTGTCCTTTACTCAGTATGATAACATCAGCATTTTTTGCTAAATGAAGAGCTAATGATAGTCCTGCGGCGCCACTGCCAATAATTAAAACGTCACAATTGTGTTGTTGATTCATATATTTTTGAAATTGAGGTACAATAATTGATAGCTCAATATTAGCTTTTATTGCAGTTACAGAACAGCACTAAACTATTTTTATAAATAAAAATTAATTTTTTTCAATATTTATCGAACTTTTTAACACAAGGCTAGTCCTACTTGTAGCGTTTGCCATGAGCCAGATGTAAACCAGTTGTAGATAAGTTAAATAATGGTGAGTAGGAGATACGGCTCAAATGAGCGAACAGAACGTTGACCAAAAGTTGGTTGAGCGGGTGCAACGTGGTGATAAAAACGCATTTAACCTGCTGGTAACTAAGTACCAACATAAAGTAGCAAATTTGGTTTCACGCTATGTTAAAAACCATAGTGATGTACCTGATATAGTACAAGAAGCATTTATTAAAGCTTATCGCGCCTTACCTAATTTTAGAGGCGACAGTGCCTTTTATACTTGGCTTTATCGAATAGCGGTTAATTGTGCAAAGAATCATTTAGTCGCAGGAGGACGTAAACCTCCCGGCTCAGATATTGATGTTGAAGATGCAGAAATTTATGATTCAGGCGAAGCTTTACGAGAAAATGCCTCACCTGAGAAATTATTACTAACAGCTGAAATTAAGCAGGTTGTATTTAAAACCATTGAGCAATTGCCAGAAGATTTACGTACAGCAATTAACTTAAGAGAGTTGGAAGGCTTAAGTTATGAAGAAATTGCAACGATTATGGATTGTCCTGTTGGTACTGTGCGCTCAAGAATATTTAGAGCGCGTGATGCAGTAGATAAAAAAATTAGGCCGTTATTGCAAGAATAGCAAAGCAAGTACAAAGAGTATTACTCAATTATTTTTTTGAGTGATGAATGAAGTATTAGATTTTAAGGTATATTTATGAGTGAAAATAAGTTTGAGAATGTATCGTCGGTTGTTGATAATTATCAGCAAACAGATGAATTGTTTGATGAAATACTCAACGACTCACACTTGTCAGCAACCTGGCAGCGCTACCATTTAATGGGTGATGTTATGCGCGGTGATACTTCTGATGTTATTAATCTTGATCTCTCTTCAACTATAGCTTCCGCTATTGCTGACGAACCAACAATTTTAGCACCTCGTGCAAATAATAATGTCGTTGATAAATTAAAGGCAAAAGTTGTACAGTTTGCTAAGCCTTTTGGTCAAATGGCCATTGCTGCTTCTGCGGCAGGTCTTATGGTTATGGGAGTTCAGCAAAACTCAGCAGACAACGATGTTTTATTACCAGAGACTCAAGTTGTAAAAACCATGCCATTTGGTGGCGTTGCAGAACCGGTAAGTTTAAACTTCCAACAAACCAGTCGTACAAGTGAAAAACAAGCGTTTATTGAACAGCAAAGACGTTTTCAAGCGTTATTGTCTGATCATCATCAACAAGTTAAATTAAGCTCAGTTGATGTAAACTCAACAACTGAACAAGATAAGGCTGCAGAATCAGCTAAATGAAATTAATATCAAGTCTGCTGCTATTGGTCACCATTAGCACATCAGTAGCAGCCAATGAAAATGAACAAGCAGAACCTTGGCTTGAACGCCTTGCACAATCCTTACAAACGCTAAACTTTAGTACTTCATTTGTTGTTGTTAAAAATAATCAAGCTGAGCCTTATCATTGGTTTCATGGTGTTGATGAAAGTGGCAACGAATTAGAAATATTGTCTTTATTAAATGGCCCTCGACGAGATGTATTACGTAAGCACAATACGGTAAGTTATATTGAACCTGAAGCACCTCCATACTCAGTATCTTCACAACAAATAGCGGGTCCTATTCCAGCTGTTTTACGTGAAGGTGTTACACAACTGGCCAAAACTTATGACTTTATTTCTGTAGGGCGTAGCCGTGTTTTAGGGCGACCAGCTCAATTAATTCGTATTGTTTCTAAAGACGTTTATCGATATGGTCATTGGCTTTGGTTAGATCAAAAAACCGGTATGTTATTGAAATTGGCCTTAGCAAACCGTACTGGGCAATTACTGGAACAAATTCAATTTACGCATTTAGATATTACCGATGATTTAAGCGAAAGCTTAATGCAACTTCAGCAAACCGCCTTGCCTGCTGTGATTGAAATACCAGACGGTTATCAAGAACAAGTGCTTCAGTGGCAAGTGAAGTGGTTACCTGAGGGCTTCACGCGATTAAATGCGAACCGTCATCGTATGTCTTCGACTAAAAAGCCTGTTGAGTTTATGCTTTTTAATGATGGCTTAGTTGATGTTTCAGTTTATGTTAACCAGTCAGAAGAAAGACAAAGAGCAACCGATTACGTTATGGACGGCGCAACCGTTGTATTAAACCAAGTTATTAACGGTTTTGAAGTAAGCGTAGTGGGTAAAATTCCAGCCAAAACGGCAAAAGCGATTGCTGACTCTGTTATTTTCACGCCTAAAGAACTGCCATGATTGAAGAAAAGGCGACAGTAGTCGCCATCGATAATGATAACGTTACTGTCACTAGTTTAATCAAATCAGCTTGTGGTGGTTGTCAGCAAGTTGATAACTGCGGCAGTGGCCAGGTAGCGAAAGCATTTCCACAAAAAAAACTAACTTTAACGATAAAGTCACCCTTAGCACTCGCATTGGGTGACCATGTTATTTTAGGTTTGAATGAAAGTGCTTTATTACAATCAGCTTGGCAAGTTTATTTATGGCCACTGTTAGGCTTAATAATATCGTCTTGGTTTGGCCAGTGGTTAGTAAACAACGCCATTTTACCTCATGAAATTTTCGCTATTATTTTTGGCTTTATTGGTGGTTATAGCGGATTTTTATTAGCTAAAAAGCAACAAATAAAAAGTGCTACCTGCGCAAAACTAGCACCAAAAATAATCCGTAAAGAACCTCAAAACATCGCGATTACAGAAATCACTGATTGATTCGCAACAAAAGATAGCCCCAACGCGCTAAATTCGTTAAAATCTCGCCATAATTGAATTAACTACAAGCTTATTTGACTTCCCATTTATGAAACATATTCGAAATTTTTCTATTATCGCCCATATTGATCACGGTAAATCAACGCTATCAGATCGCCTAATACAACATTGTGGTGGTCTACAACAACGTGAAATGGCAGCTCAAGTACTTGATTCTATGGATATTGAGCGCGAGCGTGGTATTACCATTAAAGCGCAAAGTGTAACACTAGACTATAAAGCGAAGGATGGTGAAACTTACCAACTTAACTTTATCGATACGCCCGGCCATGTTGATTTTTCTTATGAAGTATCACGCTCTTTAGCCTCTTGTGAAGGTGCGCTATTAGTTGTAGATGCCGGTCAAGGTGTTGAAGCGCAAACGGTAGCGAATTGTTATACCGCCATCGAAATGGAATTAGAAGTTATTCCAATCCTAAATAAAATTGATTTACCACAAGCCGATCCTGAGCGCGTTAGTGAAGAAATTGAAGACATTATTGGTATTGATGCAACGGGTGCTGTGACTTGTTCAGCGAAAACAGGTTTAGGTATTGAAGATGTATTAGAAACTATAGTCGAAAATATACCACCGCCGGTAGGTGATTCAGACGCACCACTTCAAGCGCTTATTATCGACTCATGGTTCGATAATTACCAAGGGGTAGTGTCTTTAGTAAGAATCATGAATGGCCAGGTTAAAAAAGGCGATAAAATGGTGGTTATGTCGACAGGACAAAACCATATTATCGACAAAGTAGGTATTTTTACACCTAAGCAAACCGATACTGGTATCTTAAAAGCGGGTGAAGTTGGCTTTATCATTGCCGGTATTAAAGAAATACATGGTGCACCTGTAGGTGACACTATCACTATTCTTAAAAAAGAAGCTGATAAAGCTTTACCTGGGTTTAAACGCGTTCAACCGCAAGTGTACGCAGGTATTTTCCCAATAAGCTCTGACGATTATGAAAATTTTCGTGATGCTTTGAATAAATTAAGTTTGAACGATGCCTCGTTATTTTTTGAACCTGAAAATTCATCAGCGCTTGGTTTTGGTTTCCGAATCGGCTTCCTGGGTATGCTGCACATGGAAATTATTCAAGAGCGACTAGCTCGTGAATATGACCTTGACTTAATCACCACTGCGCCTACAGTAAATTATGAAATAGCCTGTACTAATGGTGACGTTATCTCTATTGATAACCCAAGCGACATGCCAGCAACAAATAATATTGATGAAATACGTGAGCCAATTGTACAAGCGAATATTTTAGTGCCACAAGAACATTTAGGTAATGTTATTACTTTATGTATTGAAAAACGTGGGGTACAAAAAGACATTATTTATCACGGCAATCAAGTTGCGGTAACTTATGAATTACCAATGGCTGAAGTAGTCATGGACTTTTTTGATAAGTTAAAATCAACCAGTCGCGGATACGCTTCATTAGATTATCATTTCGTACGTTTCCAAGCCGCTGACATGGTGCGTGTTGATGTCATGATTAACGGTGATAGAGTTGATGCCTTAGCTATGATCACGCATCGCGCGAATTCAGTTCCTCGCGGTCGTATGTTAGTTGAGAAGCTAAAAGAATTAATTCATCGACAAATGTTTGATATCGCTATTCAAGCGACTATTGGTAACAATGTTATCGCGCGTACAACCGTTAAGCAATTGCGTAAAAACGTAACCGCAAAATGTTACGGTGGTGATATCTCGCGTAAGAAAAAATTATTACAAAAACAAAAAGATGGTAAGAAACGCATGAAGCAAGTAGGTAATGTTGAAGTACCTCAAGAAGCGTTTTTAGCTGTACTTAAACTGGATAAATAATTAATCAAACCGGTGACTTACTAACATGACTTTTTTGCTACTTTACAGTGTTTAAAAGTAACCAAGTAAGTCATTTACTCATCAGTTTGATCTTAGTGAAGAACGAATAAATAGGAATAATATGGCAGTTTACTTTTCAATTTTTCTAGTCATTGTTACCGTAGTTACTGGTATTGTATGGCTTGCGGATAAGTTTTATTTAGCACCGCAAAGGCAGCTTAAATTAGCAGCAACACAAGCACAATGTGATGGCGAATTAAGTGATGATGTTGTAAGAAAAATCGTAGAAGCACCTGCTTTTATTGATACGCCAGTACAAATATTTCCTGTTATTGCCTTTGTTTTAATACTACGTTCATTTATTTACGAGCCATTCCAAATTCCGTCTGGTTCTATGATGCCAACCTTGCTTGATGGTGACTTTATTTTGGTCAATAAATTTAACTACGGTTTACGCGATCCTGTGGCACGTAATAAGTTTGTTGAAGTAGGTTTGCCTGAGCGTGGCGATGTTGTGGTATTTAAATACCCACAAAACCCACAAATTGATTATATTAAGCGCGTAGTAGGCTTACCGGGTGATAGGGTAATTTATAAAAATAAAATTTTATACATTAAGCCTGCATGTACAGTGTCAGATGATAAATGTCCTGACTTTGAACAAGTAGAACAAACCTTTAAAAATAAAACTGATTATAACGACCAAGGCATGCCGTTATCACGTTACACCTCAACCATGGGTGAGAAAACGCATGACTTATTAGTTAATGAGCAAATTTTACCGCGCGTTCAACACTATTTTAGACAAGGTGGCACTCAAAATAATGAATTTGTTGTTCCTAAAGGGCAATACTTTGTTATGGGTGATAATCGTGATAATAGCTTAGATGGACGATTTTGGGGCTTTGTACCTGAAGAAAACCTAGTCGGAGAGGCTGTTGCTATCTGGATGAGCTTTGATTTCGAGCGTTCAACAGACAGCTTTTTACCAAGTTGGATACCAACCAATGTGCGTTTTTCTCGAATCGGCGGAATTGAATAGCTGTGTTACTTAATCCTACCGCGATTGCGCGGCTATCAAAAAAAATTGGCTATACTTTCAAAGAGCCTAACTTATTGGTGCAAGCGTTAACGCACCGAAGTGCTAAAGGTGCTCACAATGAGCGCTTAGAGTTCTTAGGTGACTCAATTTTAGGTTTTGTTATTGCTGAATCTCTGTATCAAAAATTTCCAAAACAAGCTGAAGGCGATTTAACACGTATGCGCTCAAGCTTGGTAAAAGGCGTAACCTTAGCAGAAGTGGGTCGCTCCTTCGATTTAGGACAGTATTTAATCTTAGGTCCAGGCGAACTTAAAAGTGGTGGTCATCGTAGAGACTCTATTCTTGAAGATGCAATTGAAGCTATCCTTGGAGCTGTTTATTTAGATTCAGACTTACCAACCTGCCAAGCACTTATTTTAAGTTGGTTTGAGAAGCGATTAGCCGATATAAAACCAGGTAATGAGCAAAAAGACCCAAAAACGCGTTTGCAAGAATACTTGCAAGGGCGAAAAATTCCATTGCCACAATATGATGTAATTAATACCACTGGGCAATCGCATAATCAGCAATTCACGGTTCGTTGCACAACCAGTGTGCTTGAAAATGAAGTAATTACAAAAGGCACTAGCCGTCGTAAAGCTGAGCAATCAGCGGCTTTGCAAGTGCTTACATTAATCGAAAAAGCTAAATAGCTTTTTTGACAATAAAGTTGATAATTTAATTATGACTACAGAACAAACCCATTGCGGTCTTATCGCTATCGTTGGTCGACCAAATGTTGGTAAATCTACATTACTTAATACTTTGCTTGGTCAAAAGGTAAGTATTACCTCGCGTAAACCGCAAACGACACGCCATCGTATACTAGGTATATTAACTGAAGGTAATAACCAAGCTGTATTAGTTGATACTCCTGGACTTCACTCAGAAGAAAAACGAGCCATTAACCGTTTAATGAACCGTGCAGCAAGCAGTACGTTAGCTGAAGTTGAAACCGTGGTATTTTTAGTTGAGGGGACGCATTGGACTACAGACGATGAAATGGTACTCACTAAAATTAAAAACAGTGGTGCGCCATGTGTTTTAGTGGTGAACAAAATTGACAATATTCAAGATAGAGACACTTTGCTGCCACATTTACAAAAGTTAGGTGCTTTGCATGATTTTGCCGATATTGTGCCTATTTCCGCCAGTAAAGGTGACAACGTTGCTGCAATTAAAGATATTTGTTTTAAAGCACTACCTGAAGGCGATTTCTGGTTCCCAGAAGATTATATTACCGACCGTTCAAGTCGTTTTATGGCATCAGAGATTGTTCGCGAGAAACTGATCCGCTTTACAGGTGATGAGTTACCTTACTCAACTACTGTTGAAATAGAACAGTTTAAGATTGATGATAAAGGTGTTTTGCATATTAACGCCTTAATCTTAGTTGAGAGAGCAACCCAAAAACGCATGGTTATTGGTAATAAAGGCGAAAAATTAAAAGTTATTGGCCAAGAATCAAGACGCGATATGGAAAACTTATTTGAACGTAAAGTTTTTTTAGAAACGTGGGTTAAAGTCAAATCAGGCTGGGCAGATGACGAACGAGCGTTAAGAAGTTTAGGTTACGGTGATGATTATTCAGGTTAGTTGTCAGAGACTAACCTAAGTTCGATAGCATAGATTAATAGTTTTTATTATCTCAGAACATTAGAGTTGCTTAGATCTGATCATCAACGAAGCAACTTTTGTGTTCAACTTCCATATTCTCACTGAGTAAATAGTTCGATAGCCTTGAACCAACTTAGATAGCAGATACTAATGCAAGAAATTACCCAATCAGCTTTTGTACTTCATACTCGGCCATATCGAGAAAACCAGTTATTGGTTGATTTATTGACTGAGCATGACGGTAAGCTGGCAGCATTAAGTTATATTGGGCACTCTGCTAAATCTAGTCGTAAAGCCTTGCTACAGCCATTTTTACCGATTAGCATAACCTTAAAAGGGCAGAGTAGCCTTAAAAATTTGCTCCGTGTAGAGCCGATTGGCAAGTCATACTTGTTAAAGCAAAATGCCTTATTTAGCGCATTTTATATCAATGAATTATTAGTGAAATTACTGGGCGATAATATTGCTTGCGGCGATCTATTTCAGCAATATCAAACGAGTCTTCAGACTTTAGCCCAAACCAGCAATATTGAAGTTTGTTTGCGAGAGTTTGAGTTAACGCTAATGGAAGAATTAGGTGTTTCATTTGATTTTTCGTTAGTATTTGAACAAAGCGCTCAAGGTTTTTATTATTTACCCGACGAAGGTTTTATACCCGCTTATACCGCTTTAAAACAAACCTGTTATAACCGTGAGCATTTAATCGCTATTGCTCAAAACGACTTGTCGTCACCTGAAATACTCAGTACATTTAAAGCCTTAATGAGGCAAGTTATAAATCACTTGCTCAATGGTGTACCTTTAAATAGTCGAAAACTATTTAGTAAAAAAATTACAAACCTGAATATGTAGATATAAAGCGCAAAGTGCTTTTAAAATACTAATTAATATCAGCAGCATAAAGCAGTTTAGTTTTTAGAGCAGTTTTTAGAAAAGTAATCAGAACCGAATTCAGAATATTAAGAAGAGATTAAGCATGAATGATATTTTATTAGGCGTAAACGTAGACCACATAGCCACCTTACGACAAGCCCGTGGCACAAACTATCCTGATCCTGTTTATGCGGCTTCGGTTGCTGAGCATGCTGGTGCTGATGGCATTACGGTACATTTACGTGAAGACCGTCGCCATATTCAAGACAGAGATATTTATGTATTAAAACAGACTTTGCATACTCGCATGAATTTTGAAATGGCCGTTACCGATGAAATGTTAGATATTGCCTGCGATGTAAAACCTGTTTTTTGTTGCTTAGTGCCTGAAAAACGCGAAGAGTTAACCACTGAAGGTGGCTTAGACGTTGCAGGTCAACAAGATAAAATTAATGCTGCGGTAGCACGTTTGGCTGACTCAGGTATTCAAACAAGTTTATTTATTGATGCCGATAAAAAGCAAATTGACGCGGCACTATTGAGTAAAGCGACTTATATTGAAATTCATACCGGGCAATATGCAGAAGCAGTAACTGAGCAAGAACAAAAGCTAGAGCTGGAACGTCTAATCGAAGGTATAGAATATGCCCATGGTTTAGGCTTAAAAGTGAATGCTGGCCATGGTCTTAATTACTTTAATGTAAAACCTATTGCAGCTATTCCTGAAATAATAGAGCTGAATATTGGCCATGCCATTATCGCCCGTGCGGTTATCGATGGTTTAGATAAAGCAATACGCGATATGAAGCGCCTAATGCTTGAAGCACGCGGTTTAGCTTAAATTGGCAGCATAGAGGGTTATAATTTGTCAGTAGTTGGAATTGGTAACGATATTGTTGATATTCGCCGTATTGCTAAAATGTCTAGCAATGCTCAGCAGCGTCTGGCAAATCGAATTTTAACGAAAAAAGAGTTTCAACATTATTTAACTCTCAAACAGCCTGAACGTTTTCTTGCTAAACGTTGGGCTGGCAAAGAAGCGGTAGCTAAAGCATTAGGGACTGGAATTGCCAATGGTGTTTCATTTCAACATATTGAAATAGTATCTTTAGCATCAGGCCAACCTACTCTCGAACTTACTTCACAGGCGCTAACGTTAGCGAATGAGTTAGCTGCTACTTCTTGGCATATATCACTTTCAGATGAAGTTAAATATGCTACTGCTTTCGTTGTTTTATCAAAATAGCTTTTAAAAATAAGCCTCTTATAAAAGTATTTACTCTAGTTAACCTGAACACTGGATAATGAGTGCTTGATACTCAAGTGAATCAAAATTTTAGGTGGTAAAGTAAATGCTATAGCAGGGTGAACATCACGAATTTACACCATCAATGCTTCATTTTATGTCATTTCCAAGGCAAAACGTTTATGAATAGCTCGCTATTTATAAACGTTTTAACGCAGATAATGGCTTCAAAGGGAGCATTGAGCCAGTGCTGCTTATCAAGTGTTCAGGTTATTTAATAATAAATTTAGTCCTTGTAAACATATATGTTCTATACTTGAATTACGCTGATTGATTTTTTGAATTGTTGCTGTTGATTCAGGAGTTGAAATGGAAACGGAAAAATACCCAATCGTTGATAGACGAGAAGAGCCCCCTGAGCAATCAGTATGGTGGTCTAAACTCTCGTTAGCGCAAAAGTTTTCCGCGAGCAGCCTTGGAAAATTTGGTTACGAATTATGTTTTGTTCGCAACAATGAAGGGCATAGTTTAGCGGTACTAATGTGCAATTCCGGTATTGCTGTTATTACTGAAGATGGCGATATTAATACTTCACCAGATATTAAAGTTCGATAAGGTTTAGTTGAATATTTACGTTAAATATTTCTGTTACTTTAAATCTTTTTGATAAACTCTTCAGCATCTTCTAGCACTAAATCTATTTGTTCAAAAAACTCAAAAAATTCTGGCTGTAAATCATCTAAGCCAATCCCTCGTTTTAATTCTGTTTCAAGTTCATGGGTTACTTTTCCTAAACTCGGCACGCCAGAGTAGCAGCACGCGCCATTAAGTTTATGGATGAGTACCTTCAGTTGTTCTATATCTTGAGATATAAGTGCTTCAGATATATTAACTTTACTTTCAGGTAAGCTATTTACCAAACCAACAAACATATCTTTAGCTAACATTTGCTTTTGACCCGCGCGTTGCAGCGCTAATTTCCAGTCTATAATTTGGGGCCTATTACTCGCAATAGTTTCGATAAACGGTAACTCTAGCTTTGGAGAACTGGCTAGTTGAGTTGAATCACAGTATTCATAAATACTATGGTGTAACATAGCTTCATCTATGGGTTTGGTAATAAATGAATTAAAGCCATTACTGAGAATTTTATCTTTTTCTTCACCAAAAACATGCGCTGTTACAGCAATTATAGGTGTTTGCTCATTAAGTGTTTGTTGACGAATAATGCCTAATGCAGAAATGCCATCAAGCACAGGCATTTGTATGTCCATAAAAATGAGATCAAACCTTTCATTTTGGCAAAGAGCAACAGCCTCAGCACCGTTTACTGCTGTACTAACATCAACGACTTGTTCGAGAAGTAATTCTTTTATTAATTTTAAGTTGGCCTCGTTATCATCTACGGCGAGTACTTTGATCGGTACTTTTTGGTCTGATACTTCAATAATATGACCACCTTGTATTGTTGCTGAAGGCACCAGTGTTTTACTAAGGCGTTGAACTGTAATGGGTTTACTAATACAAGTTTTAGCGCCACTTGAAATTAACGCTTCATGTAAACTAGGTGAATTACTATTAATCGCAAGGTGCACTGATGGGATAATATCTTTGAGCGTAAAGAGTAATTTTTTTGCTTCATTAAGGGCTACAGGCGTAACATCATGGCCTATTAATGCGAAGTCAAAAGAAGCTAATGCGGCTTTATCCTGAAGTATTTCGTCTAAATCGCTACGTAATTGAACCGCTGTTGTTTGCATCTGCCAACTTGCTAATATTTCGCTAGTAGCTAAACGGCTTGCTGCATGCGGTTCGTAATAAAGTATTGATTTTCCAATTAAGCATTCAGGCGCTGATACTTGTATAGTTGGTATCGTGTTTAATTCACACTGAAAGGTAAACCAAAAGGTAGAGCCTTCACTTTCCATACTCTCAAAACCAATATTCCCCTGCATTTCTGACACTAAACGTTGTGATATAACTAAACCTAACCCCGTTCCGCCATAAATTCGCGTAACGCTTTTATCACCTTGACCAAAAGCTTCAAAAATTGAATTTTGTTGCGCTCCAGGAATACCAATACCCGTATCTTGTACTGTAACTCTGATTTTATAGAGATTATTTTCAGTAACATTTCCTTCAAGGTTAATATCAACCGCGCCTTTATCAGTAAACTTAATTGCGTTACTGGCTAGGTTAACCATGACTTGCTTTATACGCATAGCGTCGCCAATAAGTGAGTCTGGAATTTGTGGACTCACGCGCAATGAGAGTTCTATATTCTTTTTATGTGCACTCGGCGCGAGTAAGGTAAGTGTTTCTTCAACAGACTCACGGATTGAGAACGGAATGTTTTCAATAATCATTTTGCCAGCATCAAGCTTAGAGAAATCTAAAATATCATTAATAATAGAAAGTAAACTCGCGGCAGAGCGCTCTATCGTTTGCAGATGATCACGTTGTGTATCGCTTAATGGCGTTTTTAAAACTTGGCGTGTAAAACCAATAACGCCATTAAGTGGCGTACGCAACTCGTGGCTCATATTGGCTAAGAATTCAGATTTAACCTTATTGGCATCTTGTGCCTTGCGCTTGGCAATATCTAACTCAACGTTTTGAATTTCAAACTGCTCTAAACTTTCTCGTAAGTCGATAGTGGCTTGATCAATACTGCGTTGCATCTCGTCTTGGTAATCGCCAAGAGATTGCGCCATGGCATTAACACCATTTTTTAAAAAGTTTAGCTCGCCAACAAGTTGACCACTAATGCGGCTCTCGATTTTGCCTTCTCTAATACGATCTATAGCTAACACCATTGAAGATATTGGCCGAGTAACGCTGTTAACCAGTTTAAAGGCAAAAAGAGCACTGATAATAAAACCAACGAGTAAAATAAAAAATACCGTTATAAGTAGCTGTTGTTGAGCATACTTAATGGTACTTGTGTCAATTTGAAGTGCAATATAACCGACAATATTCATATCAGATGTAATCGCTGAGTTTTCAGTTGAAAATTCGTCAATAATAGGCGCACGAAAGATAAGGTAATTACCTTGTTCATCAAACTGTATGCGTTTGGGTAAACCTTGCCCTGGTCTTATGCGTAAAGTATGCGTATCGCCATGATACGCACTCGTGACAAAAACTTGATTGTCTTTAGTAAATATCGCAATACTTTTGATAATGTCTGACTGACTGCGATGACTAAAGCCGATTAAGGTCCTTAAGTCATCTCTTTTTTTCTCTCTTAACGGTTCAGCACTACTAATAGCTAGCGGAGAAATAATACTGGTAGCACGTTGGTAAATAAACTGGTCGAGTTCGCTATAGCGGCTATAAGACAGATAGCCGGCAATAATTAAACTGAGTATGACTGTCGGAAAGATGGTAAGTAAAATTACCCACTCTTTCAGGCTTATTTTATGCATTTTTTGCTGAACTTTAGTGTGAAATTTTCGGGTTAATAACGCTATAATGGCACAATTAAGATCAATACCAAATAGATAATCGTTTACTATAACAGCAAATGGATAATTTATGCTGCTCATTGTTCGCAAACTAAGATAACTATGGCAAATTTTTTTAAAGCAAGCCCCAAAAAAGTAACAGCTCAACCAAACTTAACGTTGAAAGTAAGCCATTTAGATCATCAAGGTTGTGGTGTTGCATTTCATAACAAAAAACCGGTTTTTATTGATGGTGTATTGGTGAATGAAACGGTTGAAGTAAAAGTATTTGAGCAAAAAAGTAAATTCGCCAAAGCTAAGCTGCTCAAGGTTGTTTCGGCGAGTGATGATCGAACCGAGGTTAAGTGCCGGCATTTTTACCAGTGCGGTGGGTGTAATTTACAGCATATGGTTTACCAGCAACAGCTGGTGTATAAGCAAGATAAAATAACACAGTTGTTTTCTCGTCAAGCACTCGAACAAAACTTACCATGGCAAGCACCTATTGTAAGTGAGCCATGGCATTATCGCCGTAAAGCAAGAATAGGGGTGCAATATAATAAACGAGGCGAACCTATTATTGGTTTTCGCCAACGTGAAAGTAACCATTTAACAGAAATTAAATCATGCGCTGTTCTTGTTAATGATTTTGACCATGTTTTTGCCGAGTTAAAGAAAACCTTGCCTAAACTCTCAGGAAAAAATGCGGTTGGGCACATTGAAGTGATTTCAGCTAACGTTAATGTAGTTGTTATTCGACAGCTTGTTAACATTACAGCGGCAGACAAAAAGGTTTGGACTCACTTTGCTAGTAACAACCAATGGCAAGTCTATTTTGATGATGGAACAAGCATTTCGCCATTACTCGAAGATGTAGCCTTAAATTATGCCCTAACCGATACTTTAGATATTGGTTTTACCGTGCAAGATTTTATTCAAATAAACCATCACGTTAATCAAAAGATGATAGCACAAGCTCAAGCTTGGTTAGCATTAAATGAAAACGATGTTGTACTCGATTTGTTTTGTGGGCTAGGTAACTTTAGTTTACCGATTGCTCAGCAAGTTAAGCGTGTTGTTGGCATTGAAGGTGTTAGCACTATGGTAGATAAGGCAGAAGAAAATGCCTTAAAAAATGGCATTACTAATTGTCGTTTCTATCAAGCAGACCTTAACAGTGATTGGCAGCAGCATGCTTGGGTAAAAGAAAAATATAGCAAGGTTTTGCTTGATCCCGCGCGTGCAGGAGCTTACGAAGCGTTAGTACAATTGCTTACTTTTAAAGTCGAAACAGTGTTATATGTTAGTTGCGATCCTGCTTCTTTAGCACGTGATGCAAAGTTACTGATTGAACATGGTTATAAAGTTGAAAAAATTGCCTTAATGGATATGTTTTCGCAAACAAAGCATGTTGAAACTATGGTAATGTTTAGCTTATAAAACGGATCTAACATTGAATCACAGGTAGGGAGTTTCATGGTTTCTGTACGTAAGTCGCATCAAATGTCACAAGCAAGTTTTGAACAGTGGCTAGTTGCGCTTGAATTAGATAATGACAAAAAAGCAGCGTTAGAAAAATTGTATGCGAAAGTAAACGATTTATTTGATGCGAGTACTCCTTGCCAAACTAAATCTTTAGAGATGGTAGAAATACTGTCTGCTTTAAACCTTGATACCGATTCATTATGTGCCGCCTTTATTTGCCCTTTGTATGAATACAACTGTATTAGCTTAGAATATATAGAAGAAAATTTTTCAAAAAAAATATATTTGCTTTGCAAGGGCGTAAGCCAAATGGAAGCAATTAAAGCGTTGAACCAATCACAATCTAGCCGAGTAAGTGCTAACCAAGTTGATAATGTGCGCCGTATGTTATTAGCCATGGTGGAAGATGTTCGTGCTGTGGTTATTAAGTTGGCAGAACGTTTGTGCCATCTACGTTTAGTTAAAAATAGTGATGAAGAAACCCGTGTGCTTGCTGCGAAAGAAACCAGTAATATTTATGCACCTTTGGCTAATCGTTTAGGTATTGGTCAGTTAAAGTGGGAGCTAGAAGATCTTTCTTTTCGCTATTTACATCCGAAAGTATATAAAAGCATTGCAAAACAGCTAGATGAAAAACGTCTCGACAGAGAGCAGTACATGACTGACTTTGTTGCTAATATTGCAGAACAGCTGAAGTCTAGCGGTATAAAAGGCTGCGTTTATGGCCGACCAAAACATATTTACAGCATTTGGAAAAAAATGCAGCAAAAGTCGCTGGATTTTGAACAGTTATTTGACGTGCGAGCCGTACGTATTGTTGTTGATGAGTTACAGGGCTGTTATGGCGCATTAGGCTTAGTACATACCAGCTGGAATCATTTATCAAAAGAATTTGATGATTATGTCGCGACACCAAAAAGTAATGGCTATCAGTCAATTCATACTGTTGTTATTGGCCCTGAAGGTAAAACGATAGAGATCCAAATAAGAACCCAGCAAATGGATGACGATGCCGAATTGGGCGTTGCAGCCCATTGGCGCTACAAAGAAGGTAGTGCCAGTGGCAAAACTTCAGGTTTTGACGAAAAAGTAAGCTGGTTAAGAAAAATTCTACAGTGGCAAGATGATGTTTCAGAAAGTGGCGAGTTACTTGACGAGTTACGTAGCCAAGTGTTTGAAGACCGTATTTATGTTTTTACCCCAAGCGGCGACGTAGTCGATTTACCAAGCGGTTCTACACCGTTAGATTTTGCTTACTATATTCACTCAAACGTTGGCCACAGTTGTATTGGCGCAAAAGTATTTGGTCGAATTGTACCCTTTACGCATATATTACGTACTGGCGATAAAGTTGAAATTCTTCGCAGTAAAACCCTAAACCCAAGTCGAGACTGGTTAAACCCAAGTTTAAAGTATCTGCATACTTCGCGCGCTAGGGCAAAAGTTCAGCACTTTTTCCGATTACTTGACCGAGATAAAAACCTCGCTGCCGGTAAAGAAATGTTAGAAACCGCGTTAGGTAAATTACAACTGTCATTAGCAAAAGTTGATTTGTCAGTAGCAACAGAGCGTTTTAATTTAACCACTAATGATGATTTATTTGCAGCAATAGGCTCAGGCAATACCCGTTTGTTACAAGTGGTTCATTGTTTACAGCAGCAAGATGAAAAATCAAAACCTGAAGTAGAGATTGATCCGCAAAGCTTAATTCGTCAGCCACAACAAACTGATACGCAAACGGGCGATAGTAATGGTATTACAGTTTCTGGTGTCGGCAATTTATTAACCCACATGGCTAAATGCTGTCAGCCGGTGCCAGGTGATGAAATACTCGGTTTTATTACCCAAGGCCGCGGCATTTCTGTACACAGGGTTGATTGTGACCAACTTGCTAATTCGCTGAACCAGCAACCCGAGCGTGAAGTAGAAGTGCAATGGGGTGGTAGTAATAATAAAAGTTATCAAGTTAGCATTAATATTATCGGTGGCGATCGCCAAGGCCTACTCAGGGATATATCAACAATTATTTCTAATGAAAGAGTCAGTATTATTGGTATTGAAAGTAACACTGATAACGCCAAGCAAAGCATGAGCATGACCATCAAAGTAGAAATTGCTAACAATGAAGCTTTAACGCGATTATTAGCAAAACTTAAACAGTTAGATGATGTTACTGAAGTTAAAAGATTATAGGCGGAATATTTAAAATAATGTTAAACGAAAAACCCTCAATAGATAAACTTCGTTGGATAATGGCAGAGTTACGTGACCCTGAAACTGGCTGTCCATGGGATTTAAAACAGACTTTTGCTTCTATTATTCCGCATACGATTGAAGAAGCTTACGAGGTTGTTGATGCCATTGAGCAAGAAGACTTTACTGAGCTTGAAAAAGAGCTAGGTGATTTACTGTTTCAAGTGGTGTTTTATAGCCAACTTGGCGCAGAAGAAAAGCGATTTGATTTCGACAGCGTTGTAAGCGCCATTTGTGAAAAATTAATTCGCCGCCATCCTCATGTGTTTGCCAGTAGTGACTTTACATCTGATGCTGAAATTAAAGCCAATTGGGAAAATGAGAAAGCTAAAGAACGTCAAGACAAAAACAATGATAATAATTTAAGTATTTTGGCTGATATTCCACGTAATTTACCGGCATTATCGCAAGCGGCAAAAATTCAAAAACGCTGTGCACATGTTGGTTTTGATTGGCACAATATTGATGATGTTTTTGCGAAAGTAGAAGAAGAGGTTTTAGAGGTCAAGGCAGAGCTGCATCAAGATGATAGCGCTTTGGCAGAAGAGTTAGGTGACTTAATGTTTGCTGTAGTTAATTTATGTCGCCATGCTAAGCAAGATCCCGAAGTATTATTACGCCAAGCGAATAACAAATTTACTAAGCGATTTCATGGTGTTGAAGCACAAGTAAATAATACTGATAAAAGTATGGAGCAACACACGCTAGATGAACTTGAAGCATTTTGGCAACAAGTGAAAGTTTCTGAAAAACCATCGTATTAGCATCACTATTCAACCCACACCTTGAGGTAAATATGAATTCTGTACCTGAGTTAGTCGACAGCAAAATAACACTACATAATAAAGTTGTTACCTTAACTTTTAATCGCCACGATGTGCGAAATGCGTTAACGGGTACGACAATAGCAGATGATATTGTAAACACAGTTGAATGGATTAATAAAACACCTGAAATAGCGGTATTGATTATAACTGGCGATGGCTCTGCTTTTTCTTCAGGTGGCAATATTAAAGATATGGCTGAACGTGCTGGCGACTTTGCTGGTGATGTACAAGCACTTGAGCGACGTTATCGAGAAGGTATTCAGCGTATACCTCTAGCGCTACATAAGTTAGAAGTGCCTGTTATTGCGGCGGTAAACGGACCAGCTATAGGCGCAGGTTTTGATATTGCCAATATGTGCGATATTAGAATTGCCTCAACTAAAGCTAAATTTGGCGAAACTTTTGTCAACTTAGGGATTATTCCTGGTGACGGTGGTGCCTGGTTTATGCAGCGCTTAATTGGTTATCAAAAAGCGGCTGAGTTAACATTTACCGGGCGTGTTATTAATGCCCAAGAAGCAAAAGAAATAGGTATTGTTTTAGAAGTTGTAGCGCCTGATGAATTAATCGAAAGAGTAAACCAACTCGCGAATGAAATGGCGGTGAAGCCTGTTGCTTCCTTACGGTTAACTAAGCGATTAATGAAATTAGCACAACGTACAGAGTTACCCGACTTTCTTGATATATGCGCCGTATTTCAGGGCATGTGTCATAACAACCCTGAACATTTAACGGCTGTAAATACCATGATTGAGAAATTGGCTAAATAACTTAGTTAGACATATTAAACGCTATTAAAAGCTATTAAAAAATTATTTAAAAGGGACAGCTAGTCAGTTGCCGCTTTTAACCTGTATTAGTTTTGTAATGACTTAAAATGAGCTACTTATTGCGTTATCTAAGTTGTTCTTTAACTTGCTTTTAAAGCGTGGCTTAACTGCCGAATAAAGTTATCGATGTCAGTTTTATCAATATCTAAATGTGTCACTAGTCGCATAGGATTACCTGGGGTTAGCAATATATCTTGGTGCTTTAATTTTTCCACTAAGCTCACTACATCGACTGCTGCTGCAAAAGTAGCAAAAACCATGTTTGTTTCAACGTGCTCAAGGTTAACTGAAACATTAGGTAACTGGTTTAGAGCGTTAGCCAAATATTTTGCATTTTCGTGATCTAATACTAGTTTTTTCGGGTTTTGTTCTAAAGCTATTTTAGCTGCAGCGGCAATAATGCCTGCTTGGCGCATACCTCCACCAACAACTTTTCGCCAGCGTTTAGCACTTTTTATTAACGCTTCTGAGCCTAATAGTATTGAGCCTATTGGTGCGCCAAGGCCTTTCGATAAACAAATAGACATTGAGTCTACATGTTGGCAAATCTCTGTAATATCTACATTTAATGCTGTGGCCGCATTATAAACACGCGCACCATCTAAATGTAATGCTAAGTTATGTTGCTGAGTAAAGGCGCGGGCTTTTGACATATACTCTAAAGGTAACACTTTACCATTAATGGTATTTTCAATGCTGAGTAATGTAGTGCGAGCAAAATGAGCATCATCAGGTTTTATAGCGGCCGCCAGCTTCTTAAAACATAGTGCACCGTCTTTTTCATTGGCGATTGGTTGTGGCTGAATAGAGCCTAGTATCGCAGCACCGCCGCCTTCAAACATATAATTATGGGCTTGTTGGCCACAAAGGTATTCATCACCACGTTGGCAATGCGCCATTAGGGCTAATAAATTTGCTTGTGTACCTGAGCTACAAAACATAGCACTGGCAAAGCCGTGACGTTTAGCTGCCCAAGATTCAAGTTCGTTTACCGTAGGATCATCACCGTATACGTCATCGCCTACTTCTGCATTTGCCATAGCAGTTCGCATTGTTTTACTAGGGCGCGTTACGGTGTCAGAGCGAAAATCAATCATGGTGTACCTTTTTAATTAATTTGAAATAGACAGAGTATTAATGGCGTGCAGCAGCAAAAAACTTCGTATTTATATGAACGCGCAATCCATTTTGTTCTTAATATAAAAAAGGCATCATATTGATGCCTTAGTTTTAGTCATTGATAATTTGCTTAGTCTTCTGGAAGCTCAGCATTGTGATAAATATTTTGTACGTCGTCACAATCTTCAAGCATGTTGATGAATTTTTCGAAGTTGGCTAAATCATCTTCACCTGAAATTTCAGTATAAGTTTGTGGTACCCACGTAATTTCTTCTACTTCAAGCTCAACATCAGCCATGTTTTCTGCAAATTCAGTTTTTAGTTTAAAAAACTCAGTATGCGGTGCATAAACGGTAATAATACCGTCTTCAAGTTCAACATCGGTTACGTCGATATCGGCCATCATTAGGTTTTCTAGTACAACTTCGTCATCTTCACCTTTAAAAGCGAAAACAGCTTGGTGATCAAACATGTGAGAAACGGTGCCAGACGAACCAATTTTTGAATAAGTTTTGGTAAAACATTGACGAACATCTTTAATGGTACGATTGCCGTTATCGGTTAAGCAATCAATAATTACCATACAGTTACCAGGGCCAAAACCTTCGTAACGTGAGGCAACGTAATCTTCACCGCCAACACCTGATGCTTTCTCAATTGCTTTTTCAATAACATGCGTTGGCACTTGATCTTTTTTAGCTTTTTCAATTGTACGACGCAATGAAAGGTTACTATCGGGGTCAACGCCACCATTTTTAGCTAATACGTAAATCTCTTTACCGTACTTTGAATAAACTTTAGTCTTTTGACCCGCAGTTTTGGCCATTGATAATTTACGGTTTTGGTATGCTCTGCCCATCTGAATACGTCTCGTTGCTAATGATTAAAATTTCTATGCGCTAGATTCTAACGGGTAGTGTCGGCTATTTCTAGTGCTGAGCTCATTTGAGCTTTCAAATTTTATAATAACATGCAAATATTTACCTATTAGCCGTGCATATTTGAGTAATTATTTGAATATTATATTTGTTGCCGATATTTTTGGCCGTACAGAAGAATTTAAGGCGTTATGTCAGCAAATAACTTCTAATATTGAGCAAGTGCTTAACCTTAAAAACTCAGTTAATGTTGAATGCCACTTAATAGGGCCATATCAAAAGCAACCTAAGCTGTTCAACTCTGAACAAGACGCTTATCAGTACTTTACAAAAACAGTGACTTTGCAAGGCTACGTTAAGCACCTAAAGACAGAACTTTCTAAAATATCAGGTATCAATTTCCTGGTGGGTTTTAGTGTTGGAGGCAGCGCTGTTTGGCAGTTATGTGCAGAAAATACTGCTAAGCAAAATGTGTTGGCTACTTGCTTTTATAGTAGTCAAATTAGACATATGATGCAGTTAACACCGAATATTGAGACTAGGCTTATTTTACCTATTAGTGAGGAACATTTCTCGGTTGCAGAAATGTGCAGCGTTTTACAAAAAAAACCAAACATTACTATTGAACAAAGCAGAAAGTTGCATGGTTTTATGAATGCGTTATCGCCGAACTATGATAGTAATGCGTATCAACATTACATTAAAAGGCTAACTGATTTATTATCAATAAAATATAACCAGTTCATCACAGAGCAATCATCAACTTCAACCGCAGCCAAATAATCTGTAAAGCTGTATTACCTAAAGTATCGACATTAACCATAGAGTAAATCATGAAATTTAAAATCGTATTTCCCTTCGCTGTTTTGGCTTTGCTAGGATTGAGTGCTTGCGAACAAGCGAGTACCGAGATAACGCATACTGAGGTAGCGAATACCGAGGCAGCGAGTAGTGTAGAGGTTAACTTAAAGAACCTCCACCAAGATATTAAAATGCTAGCATCTGATGAGTTTGAAGGCCGTGGCCCACTCACTGCCGGCGAAAAATTAACCATTGAATACTTAGCAAAACAATACCAGTCAATAGGGCTAGCACCTGGAAATAAAAACAGCTTCTATCAAGCAGTGCCTATGGCAAAAGTTACACCTGATCAAAATATGCAGTTGGTTATTGGTGAACATAGCTTTGTTGCCGGTCGAGATTTTACCGCACGAACAAAGCAAGTTAATGGCGATATTGTATTAGCCAATTCTGATGTGGTATTTGTTGGTTATGGTATTAACGCACCAGAATACCAATGGAATGACTATGAAAATGTTGATGTAAAAGGCAAAACTGTCGTGGTATTGGTTAATGATCCCGGCTTTGCAACCCAAGATAATGCGCTGTTCACCGGTAATGCAATGACATATTACGGCCGTTGGACTTATAAATACGAAGAAGCAGCTCGACAAGGTGCGAAGGCCGTTTTTATTATTCACGAAACAGCGCCAGCAGCATACCCTTGGAGCGTTGTTGAAAGTTCAAATACTGGCAGTAAATATAGCTTAGTAGATAACGAAAACAATGTCAGTAAGCTACCAGTTATGGGCTGGATACAACACGCTGTGGCCGATAAAATATTTACCTCAGCTGGTTTATCACTTGAAGACATGCAACTTTTTGCCCTAAATAAAAACTTTAAAGCGGTTAACTTGCAGCAAACCGCTAATTTAACGTTAAAAAGTGCAATCGAAAATGCTGAATCTAATAATGTTGTTGCAATGATTAAAGGTGAAAGCAGAGCTGATGAATATATTGTGATCAGCGCCCATTGGGATCATTTTGGCACTAAGCAAACAGCGGAAGGCCTGAAAATATATAATGGCGCAATTGATAACGCCACGGGCAGTGCTGCAACGGTTGAACTAGCACGTATTTTGATGAAGCAACACCAAATCAAACCGTTTCAGCGTTCGATTTTATTTGTTAATTTCACCGCTGAAGAAACCGGAATGATCGGCTCAGAGTTATTTGCTTTAGGTACTATTGTTCCGACTAAAAATATGGTCGCCATGTTAAATATTGACGGTATGAACGCGTTAGACGCGGTTGATTATATTTTGCAATACGGTAAAGGCATGTCAGAAATGGAAGGCTATTTAGCTGATGCTGCTGCGAAACAACAGCGTGAAGTTAAAATGGACCCTCGACCGCAAAATGGTTTGTTTTTTCGCTCTGATCACTTTTCATTAGCAAAACAAGGTGTACCCAGTTTATTGTTTATGAGTTTAGGTGATACAGACCCAGACTATATAGCGCATCGTTATCATAAAGAAGAAGATGACTATTCTGCCTCATGGTCGTTGGGCGGCATGGAGCAAGACATAAAACTTATTGCTGATATTGCCAGTACATTGGCCAACAGTAATGACTGGCCTAAATGGCAAGCAGATTCTGATTTTAAAAAGCGAAGAATGCAAGATCAAAAGTAAGTAGGTTAATTGCTGCAGGCCATTAAGGGTTTAAGTGCTAACAGACTATAGTTAGCACTTTAAGGTCAATTGATTTTAGCTTTTAAAATACTTATTACCTTTAAATACCTCGATTTTTATCAGTAATGTAAAGTCATAAAGCTGCACGCTAACTATAATTTAATCGGATGTTTAACGTGTTAGTGGTAAATAGATAAGCCCAATTCTTCAGCTAGGCTCGCCACTAAATTTGTACCGATAACAGAGTTGCCGAATGAATTTAAAGGCGGGCTCCAAGTACAAATAACACCATAGTTAGGCACTATGGCAATAACACCTCCACCAACGCCACTTTTAGCGGGCAAACCAATAGAGAAAGCAAACTGCCCCGATTGGTCGTACATGCCGCTGGTTGATAATATCGCATTAACGCGGTGTGCATCTCTTGGGCTGCAAATAACTTTATTGGTTAGTGGGTCAACACCTTTATTGGCGAGAAAAAGCAAACTAGTTGCTAGCTGTTCGCAACTCATTGCTACCGAGCATTGGGTAAAGTAATGGCTTAATAAGTCAGGTATTTCTGCTTGAATATTACCAAAACTTTTCATCAAATAAGCCAATGCCGCGTTTCTGTTGCCGTGAGCCAATTCAGAATGAAAAACATGATTATCGATAAACACTGACTCGTCATGCGCTAATTTTCGCATAAAACTTAAAAAGGCTAATTTACTGGCAGAAAAATGGCTAGTTAGCACATCAGCAACTAATAAAGCACCAGCGTTTATCACCGGATTTCTAGGAATACCTTTCTCCCATTCTAATTGAATAATAGAATTAAAGGGTTGCCCAGATGGTTCCATATTTACACGTTGCCATAAATCATCGCCAATGCGTTTCATTGCCATTACTAAGGCAAAAACTTTAGAAATACTTTGTATCGAAAAAGGTTCTTGATAATCACCAGCGCCGGCTGTTTTACCGTCAATAGTTGTTACACAAACCCCCATCTTTTTAGGGCTAACTTCCGCTAAAGCTGGAATGTAGTCGGCAACTTTTCCTTGAGTATAAAAACCCTGTTGTTCGGCAAGTAATGTTTGTAACTTTATCTGTAAATTAGAAATGTCTTTGATCATAAATAGAACTTGTTTTGTCTTTATAAGCGCTGAAGTAAACTTGTAGGGACCTCATTATGCACAAAAAGACTTCAATACCCAATGGTTTGTAAGTGCTGTGTTGCATGTAATGGAATCGCACATTCTTTTATTTATTCTGAAGTGATGAGGATTTAGCTGGTATGAATAGCGTTGCAACGCAATTAAATAAAAATTTATTGATGTTTACTTAACTGCGTTATTAATGAAAGGCAGCATTACTCATTAAACTGATGATAGCGTTACTGGCTATAAAAATGAGTAATGCGCTAGTGTTATTCAACGTCCCACTGACTAATTGAGATATGTTTTATTTCAATTAAGAAAGAGATGGTTTCGTTGATGGTGCTTGCTATGTTACTAATCATGTAAAACTCCGTTTAGTTAAAAAGATAATTAAATTGATAGTTAAATTGATAGTTAATATAGACGTATTAATCAGCTAACTCTGCAATTGTCTCAACTTGTTCAAGTGGTAAAAGTTGCTTGATCTTTTGTAAGTTTTTAACTGTAATTTCATTGTCATCAATTTTTACAGCAAGTTCAAAGTCGCTTAATGCAGCATCTAATTGGTTTTGTCTATATCGAGCAACACCACGGTTACTGTAATTTAATGCAGTTAAAAATTTCACCTTGTTACTTTGGCGTTTTACTGACTCTAAGGTATTAATAGCGTCGGTACAGGCTGATTCAGACTTGTTGCTATGACTAAGATCAGATTGCAAGTAAGCCACACATAAATTCATTTTATTAGCATAAAAGTCTTGAGTTTTTTCACTTGAGGTTAATTTCTTTATACCTGACTCTACTTTGCCTTCTGTTAAGTCAGTAGTACCTACAGCGCCTTTAACAACAGCTACTTGAAATATCGAGTTGCTGGCCAAAGTTGAGTAACTTGTACTTAATAACAAAGTGGCTAATAGTGTGCTTGTTAACATTGATTTTTTCATTTTCATTTCTCTATATTAGTTGCGTATCAAATCGATACAGCATCAATATAGAGTCCAGCCCCCTTACTGACAAACGATTAGATTACACCCATCAAGTGAATATAATTCATCTGTACTTCAATAGCTTAAGAGAACAGGTTGAATGCTTTGTTTTGATGAAATAAACAACAATTTATTGATATGATTCATGGTAAAACCATAGGCTATGAATAGTTATCTCGCTGACATAATGATTTTTCAGTGATCTAATAACCAATAAATAGAATTCACAAAAAAGTGTCGAAGCAAATGGCTACGTTTTTTTAAACAGTTCTTGCGTAGCTTTAGATATCGAAAATAGGCAACATTTTAGTTATTATCATTAACGCTTTTTAAATACTCTATAAGTTAAATTATGACACCTTTAGTATTTCACCCTATTTATAGCCAACTTGAATTACCTTTTAGACATAGGTTCCCAATAGAAAAATATGTTGGAATACGAAATGCACTTGCTGCTAATGGGGTTCCTAAAGATTGGTTTAAAAAACCAACACCGGTTAATACTGATAATGTAAAAACTGTTTATGATCCTACCTATATCCATCAGTTGATAAATAATCAATTAGATCCTAAAGCGATGCGAAGAATAGGTTTTCCTTGGTCTCAACAATTGATTGAACGAACGCTGACTGCTGTTGGAGGAACAATAATGACGGCACAGTTAGCCTTGCAACATGGGAAATCTCTAAATTTAACCGGAGGTTATCATCATGCTTTTGCTAACTTTGGCTCTGGGTTTTGCATGATTAACGATTTATATCTAGCCGCATTATCCATGTTACAAAATGATAATATCAACAAAGTACTTATATTTGATGCTGACGTACATCAGGGTGACGGAACAGCAAAGTTAGCATCAAATAACCAGAATGTGTTTACAGTTTCAATTCATGGTGAAAAAAACTTCCCACACCGTAAACAAGTTTCAAATTTAGATTTTGCCTTGCCAAAAGGCACAACAGATGCGCTTTATTTGGAAACAGTAGAAAATGCTTTGAACGAAGCCTTTACTAGCTTTAAGCCTGATGCAGTAATTTACGATGCAGGGGTAGACATTCACTGTAATGATGATCTTGGTCATCTTGATATTTCTACCCAAGGTGTTTTAACACGTGACAAACTAGTATTTGATTACTGTGAGCGTAAGGGTATACCAATCGCTGCAGTTATTGGTGGTGGTTATCAAAGAGATATTGACGCATTAGTTAATGTGCACCTTCAACTTTTTATCGCTGCAGGTGTTATTAAATAGGGTTCCAACTATTCTGAGTAGCTCGATAAGAAATAATGTGTAGCTGACCTAATTTAATTTTTGACCCTACTTAATATGGTAAATAGATTTTACCAGTGCTATGTTCAATTCCAACTAAACCTTCGACAGTTTCGAGTTCCACACCATAATCATCAATGTCTATAACACTACCCCAATGATAATGTGAACTTGTTGGCTTTAAAGAATCCATTGTATGAAGTAACTGACCCAATGTGTACTCTTTGACTAGTTTTCCATTTTTATAAATTGTAAGCATTACTTCTTGAGAGGTTACATCTTTATTTACTAAGTTTAATCCGGAGTATCCGATAGCGACATATCTCCCTGTCTGAGATATAAATATAGAGCGATGCCATCCAGGTATTTGGTATAGCTCCTTAATATTAAACTTACCGTTAACAGCATAAATAGTAGTCTTTTTATCAACTTCACTATATGCACAAAAATTTATAAAAGTATCGCAAGTCCGATAACTTGAAGGTTCAGGCAATGGCATATCAGCATGAGCTATAACAGAGGTAAAAATAAGAATAAATAATATGAATTTCACCACATTCTCCTGGAAGGCTATACAAGTTAAGGGGCTGATTAATGGTTTGCTAAAATATGAAGCGAAGCAGAACCGAGAAAACTGTTAGTCCTTGTTGATTTTATTAGGTTAATCTAACTTCTTAAAACGCCTAGATAATAAAATAAGTAACCCACCCATAATACCTGTAGAGATACACCCAATGAGGCCAAGTGAGATGATGAATAGCTTTAAAATAAATAACGATAATACAAAATCAGCTATAAATAAAATGGCAGCCACTTTAAAATTTATAAAAAATTTATACTGTTCGGAGCAATGAGGACACTTCAATGTGCCCCCCTTATTAACCTGACGGTCGTTTAACTAACTGTTTTTGTTTTGTTTTAAGTGTATATCATGTGTGTTATGTATACCACTCTCCTAGTACATCTGAAGAAGAAAAGCCATGCATCATAATTTGATTAGGATCATCACCAAAGCCTAAAGCAAACTCATTTTTGTTATCTAAAGTTAGAAGCCAGCTATTTTTATTTTTAGCAATTGCCCAAACCTTACAATTTTTATACTTTTCAAAATCGCCATTCTTTGCGCACGTAGATACTACTTTTGCTTCTAGGGGATCTATAACATTTTCCAATAATTTTATTGATAGTCTTTCGACATAATCTTCGTACGTCTCGCCCTTAGGCGTGATGACTTGAGCATCTCCTTTTAGCGAAGACTTTATTTTTGATAATGCTTCTGATTTATTCATTCACATTGCGCCCTAAGAGATAGTGCTGCCAGACTTATTTATATAACAGCATATTATGGCACGTTTTTAATAACGTAAGTCCCATAAAATTTGTTTAATTTACATAATATTCCATAACTTCAGCGCTTTATAAACTAAAAAAACTTACTTTTATTAGAATTTGGATATTACTGAGTAGCTACATTTCTATCCTAATAGAAATGTCATGCTAATTACTTAAATTTCAATCATTTAAAGTAAGTGTTTTACTGGTCGATTCGTTTTATTAAGACTGCTCAGTAATATGACACGCAAAATTCATGAGAAAATATAGGATAAAAATTTCAAGCAAATTTTACATTACGCATAAAGCTAGCATTATTCATTTAATGATGAAGAATCGCTTAGATAGCAAAACAGATTATTAAACTTTTAGACGAGTCTCAAACAGTAACTAATGCGTTAAATTACCCGATCGCTGACCCGTCTCTCTTTATTTATGGCGTTCAGTAGTTAGTTACTGAATTGAGAATAGGCGTAAAAATTAAATCGAAAAGCTTTCTTTTACCCACTTGGCGAATAAGGTGAGTTCAGCATGGTTGTCCATATTTTCATGTTGAATAAGGTAATACTTGTCATTGGTATTTAATTCTTCGTCAAACAATTTTACTAATAGCTCTTCACTGAACCAGGCTTTACTCATTGGTAAAGGAACGAGTGCTATACCCATGCCTTGTTGTGCAGCTCTTGCAACACCAAACATGCTATCAAACTGAATGATCTGCTTAGGATCAAAATCATCAATATTATTTTTATCAGCCCACTGATGCCAAGACCATGGGCGAGATCTATGTAAAATTAATGGTGTAGTTTTTAAGGCGTCAAAACCAGAGTTCTTTAATTTTTTATACAGTTTTTTATTACAAGCAGGGGCATATCGAATAGGGAATAGCTCTTCCACTATTTTCGCGTTAGGTTTGCCATTAGCAAGTACGATAGATAAGTCTGCCGACTGTGAAGGCTCGCTGCCTGATTTTACCGTTTCTAGCTGTAAGTTAATGGTGGGGTTTTCTTCAGACCATTGTGATAACCGAGGAATAAATAATTCACTAGCAAAAAATTCCGGCAAACTAATCACAATAGTTTGGTTTTGTTGCTTTTGGGTGAACTCAGTTATAGTCGATTCTAACTGGGTAATAATGGGTTGAATAGATTGGTAAAATTGCTTTCCTGCACTGGTAAGCTCAATGGTGCGTGTACCTCGATTGAATAACACGATACCTAACTGTGTTTCGAGTTGTTTTATTTGATGACTAACAGCTGAAGGCGTTAAAAATAATTGTGATGCGGCATGTTTAAAGCTTAAACATTTTGATGCTACGCAAAAAGAGCGAAGGCCACGTATAGGAGTTTGGATAGACATAGTTAATATTTTTTAATGAAGACATGAGTACAATTGCAAAACTCAAGCCGACTTTTAACCTACTGTTTTTAAATGCTTTATTTTATTTTTGTGCCTTTTTGAAGCTTTAGGGTGCACCATAATAGTGTGCTTGCACCAAAATGAAGGTGTAATAGCAATTGAATTAAATACTTTAATTTAACTTACAAAAAGAATAAAAAAAAGGACATCAAACGATGTCCTTAAAATGAAACAAAATTAACTATGTAAAGTGCGTTTTGTAGAATCGGGGGAGACTCAAAAACAAGTTCATCTTAAGGGCACTTTCCCAGCTCGGCAAACGAGATAATTTCATCTCATAGATGAATTAAATTAATTTGTCGATAAATCATACGATATTGTTTTTACGTTACTTTTTGCTTTGTTTATTTAGGGAAAATTAAACAGATAAGTTTTTTGGTGATTTATCTATTGAATTTAATTGGTTATTTTTTTGTGTGGGAACGTTAAAAAAAAGCATAAAAAAAGGACACCAAACGGTGTCCTTGAAATGAAACAAATTAACTATGTAAAAACGTTGTGTCGAATCGGGGAAGATCCAAAAACAAGTTCATCTTAGAGTGATTTATTTCAAGCGGCAAACGAGATAAATTCATTTGACAGGTGAAAAAAATTCATCTAATTAAAAATAAAAACTCCCTTTAATTTTCATCTTTAATCTTTGTTTTAAAACGCTTTACCTTAACTCTCTTCGTAATAATTTACCGACGGTAGACTTTGGTATTTCGTCAATAAATATTACATGCTTTGGTATTTTATAAGCGGTAAGACTTTGACGACAATGCGCAATAATATCCTCTTCAGTTATGTTTTTTTCCGCTTTTACGACAAAAAGCTTAACGGCTTCACCTGTTCTTTCATCAGGTACGCCAATACAAGCAGACTCTAACACGCCGGGCATTTTGGCAACCTCAGCTTCAATTTCATTTGGGTAAACATTAAAACCAGAAACATTAATCATGTCTTTTTTACGATCAACAATGTGAAAGAAACCGTCATCATCAAGCATGGCAACATCGCCGGTTTTAAAGTAACCATCGGCTGTCATACATTCGGCAGTTGCAGTGGGGTTATTCCAATAACCTTGCATTACCTGTGGACCTTTAGCGCATAATTCACCTGACTCGCCATCGGCGACGATATTACCGTTGTCATCTCGAATCGAAATGTCAGTATTGGGCATCGGCACACCAATACCTGAAATATATTGACTTTGATCACTATTGCCAAAGTTTAAGGTGAGCACTGGTGAGGTTTCAGATAAGCCATAGCCTTCATATAATCTAGCGCCAGTAACTTCTTGCCACTTATCCGCTACGGCTTGTTGAACTGCAGCACCGCCACCTACGCACACTTTTAAGGCTGAAAAATCGACTTGATCAAACCCTGGGGTATGTAGCAAACCGTTAAATAAAGTATTTACGCCTGTAAAGGTTGTCGCTCGGGTGTTTTTCCAAATCTCAACAAAACTTTCCATATCGCGAGGGTTAGTAACGAGTACATTTTTAGCCCCAAAACAGAAGTAAGCGAGTGTGTTCGCCATCAACGCGAAGATGTGATACATCGGGATCGCGGTAATAACAATGTCATTACCATGGTCGATATGTTTTTTAGTAAACTCTTGATATTGCAAAATGTTGGAAATTAAATTGCCATGACTAAGCATAGCGCCTTTAGAAAGCCCAGTGGTTCCTCCAGTGTACTGAAGGAATAGTAAGTCACTATGTGTTATTGCTGGCGCTGTCAATTCAAGTTGTTCACCTTGTGTTAAGGCGTCAGTGAATTTAATGGTATTGGTTAAGCGTTCGTCGAGCGGAGCACAAGGTAAACCTTTATCGACTAAATCGTCTAAATTTATCGTTATAACGTTTTTCACTTGGGTTTGATCAAGTACGTCAGCTAACATTTTGCTTGATTGAGAAAATATAATTATCGTATCAACTTGGGCATCGTTAAGTTGATGTGTTAATTCTCTAGCTGTATATAAAGGGTTTACGTTAACTTGCACCGCACCAATGCGTATTATGCCCCACATAGCAATGGGGAAACATAGTGTGTTCGGACACATCAGAGCGACACGTTCACCTTTGGCAATAGCTAATTTATTTTGCAAGTAGGCGGCAAAATTACGTGAAAGTTCGTCAACTTGCTTGAAGGTAAGCTCAGTGCCAAAGTTACTGTAGGCGGTTTGCTGATCATACTGAGTGGTTGTTTTATGAAATAAGTCTAATAAAGAATCGTAACGCGATAAATCGATTTCATGCGCTACGTTTTCTGGATAATTTTCCATCCAAGGTTTAGTCATGTTATTTCCTTTCGCAACGGGTTGCATTTAGGCTTGAAAACTAAAGTTAAACAAGCAAAGTAAGTTAATTAACGAATAAATAGTTTAAATAAAAGCTGGTGAATTTTATTACCAAATGGTGGGAATAATAATGACCCTAAGCTTATCTTTCCGCGTGAAAATACCGACTTGCCATGTGAGAACGTTTTAAAACCTTCATCACCATGATACTGCCCCATGCCTGATGCACCTATGCCACCAAAAGGTAAGTCGTCTACGGCAACATGAAACGCTGCTTCGTTAATACAAACCCCACCAGCATGGGTATTCAATAATATTTTTTGTTGAACAGACTTATTAAAACTACAAATATATAAAGCCAGTGGACGTGGTTTGCTATTGATATAACTAATCACTTCGTCAAGGTCTTTATAGCTTATGATCGGTAATAGCGGACCAAATATTTCTTGCTGCATTACGGTCATATCGTCATTAACATCAGTCATTAGCGTTAAAGGCATTTTTCGGGGCATTTTGTCATTTGTGTTTGTAGCTAAAGGCATAATCTTTGCCCCTTGTGCTTTAGCGTCAGCTAATAAGCTATCTAAACGTGACTTTTGACCGTCATTGATTATGCAGCTGTAATCGTCGTTTTCGGCAATGTTTGGGTACATGCTTTGGTAAGCGGTTTTAAAAGCTTCGCTTAGTTCATCGACCTTGTTTTCTGGACAGAAAATATAATCAGGTGCCACACAGGTTTGTCCTGCGTTTAATACTTTTCCTAATATTAAACGGTTAACAGCGGTTTTTATATCAATGTCTTTATCAATAATTGTTGGTGATTTACCGCCTAATTCTAAAGTAACCGGTACTAAGTTTTCAGCCGCGGCTTTCATCACTAATTTGCCTACGCTCGTAGAACCGGTGAAAAAAATGTGATCAAAACAGGTACTTGAAAAAGTCGCCGCCATATCAGCTTCGCCACACACAATAGCGACCTTATGTTGGGGAAAACCCTCAGCAAGTAAGGTGGCTAATAACGTATTGGTTTTTGGGGTATATTCACTCATTTTTATCATTGCCGTATTACCTGCGGCAAGTGCTGTGGTTAATGGCCCTAAGGTAAGAAAAATAGGATAGTTCCACGGCGCAATAATGCCGATAACGCCTTTAGGTTGATAAACTACTTCACCTTTAGCGGGCTGAAATAAAATACCGATATGTTTTTTCTCGGGCTTCATCCATTTTTTGAGTTTTTTAATCGCATAGTTAATACCCATTACCGTGGTAAGAATATCGCCTATTCTTGAGTCTGTGGCGCTGCGATGACCAAAGTCTTGGCTCATGGCTTCAATAAAAGCCTCTTGGTTATTTATCAGTAGTGCTTTTAATTTTTTTAAGTCGCTAATGCGAGTTTGGTAGCTTGGGTAAGTATTACTGGCAAAGTATTCTTTTTGTTGTAAAAAAGTATCTGTAAACGCTGTTTTTGTTATTATTTCGGTCATTACTTTTTATCCTGTTTAGCACTTGTTTTGACTAGTTATGTATTAGCTATAAGTGTTATCGAGCCTAACATTTTGTTAGGTATTACGAATTTTCCCGCCTAAATATCTTCTTAACTGAACTATAAATTCAAATAATGTCATTCATGCTTAAGCGCTGTTAGCGCAGTATTGGAGATATTTACCTCGCACTTAAAATCTATACAAACTTTTATAGTCATATTTCAAATACATGTGGTGTTGATATGAATAACAATGCGGTTATTTCTAAAAGTTTTCAAGTAATTAATAACAATGGAATATATCTCAGCGAAAGTATTTTAGAGGCAGGTACTTTTAACGGCGATTTTATTGGCTGTTTCTGTATTGGTATTAGTTACTGTACTTAGCGAGGAAAGATTGCCGATATAGCTCAAATATAATATTTAGCTGTTATAACTTTATGCATATTGAGAGATGTTTTGCTGTTTTTATATTAAAGCGTTTAAAAATAATTTGAAATGATCAGATATATTTTGGCATTCAATTAAGGGGGTTGAGGTATAAGAAATGCGCTTCGTATACAAACTAAATTTTTGTAATATTAGGCGTTAAATCAATAAGCTAAGTTAGTTATGCTAATCTAACGTTTAAATGGCGCTAGATTAGCATTGCTAAAAAAAATATCAAAAAAGCATATATTGGTAAACTGCGGGTTATTATTTATCGGTTACTAAATTCCAGATAATTAATTAAGCAATATGCTTTTTTTAGCGCCTCAAAACCCCTTTTTATATAACACAGTAAACTGAGGCTAGATTAATGCTTTACTCTTTGATTAAAACTTAGCACCTACCCAAAGCCAAACTTTATCTGTATCAACTTTACCTGCGGTTGAGTCTCCTGCAGAATATGCGGCGTACTTTATACCTGCACTATATTTTTTCGCAAACTTCTTCGCGTAAACCGCATTAATTTCGGTGCCTAAATCATCAACATTTTCTGTTGCCTCGTCAGCAGAAAAATCATGTACGGCAATTGTCCAGCCGCCACCAAATGCTTTGCCTGAAATTGAGGCATATAAATCGACTAAACCCTCTTTTGGTGTGCCTAAAAATTGATCTGACCAACCATTGAATTTATGCAAAGTCGCTAGAGGTGTTGAAAAACCGAACATTGCATCATCACTGCCCAGTATTTCAGCACCTAATTTAACGGTTACTGCATCAAAACTGTAGCCGCCTTCAAGCGCCATATAGGTTGCAGAATAGTCTGTTGTGCTACTGTCAGCATTTTGCGTAGCAATTTCAGCGTAGTATGAGAATTTATCTTTTTTGCCTTTAAAGTTAGCACCAAAAGTGTCTAAGCTGTTTGAGGTGCCATTATCAACTTCCAATAAATAGCTGTATGCCGTTAGTTGTCCGAGATCTGTTTTATAAGAAAGGTTTAGTAAATGATCTTTTGAATCTATATCTTTAACTTCGCCAAAAATACGATTACGTTTAGTGAGGTAACTGTAGCTAGCTTTTAAATGCTTTGATGCCTTATAAACTATGGTTGCTGCATCAAAAGTTTGTCTATCTTGACGCCATCCTACATGACCGACATAACGGTGATTGTCTAGGGTGATTACTTGGCGACCCACTTTAGCGGTTACTTTACCTTGTTTATACTGAATATAGGCTTGATCTAATTCAGTGGTTTCTGGATCGGCAACCACTGAGTATTGGGTATTATTGCCAGTGGCATCGTTATAGTTGTCTACACCAAAAACTTGGCGTGAATCTTCAAACTCTACAACACCGGTAAAGCCATTGTAGCTAGCAGTGGTGTGGGTTAAACGCGTTCTTAATGTTAATGCGGAAGCGTCTTTTAATGCATTGTCTTGATCAACGGCTTCATAGCGTAAGTTTAAATCTAGGCTAGTGTTGGCTTCGGTTTCAGTCTCGCTATTTGCGTTAGCCGAAATGCTGGTGCTTGCCAATAAAATTAATAGGCTAATTTTTGAAAGTTTATCTGCTGATTGCATGGTTTATCCCTTAATATTTTATTTTTAAATTGGTTTATTATTTTTTATTTTGCTGTTGTCTACGCAACATTGGGTGTTTTTTCTTGGTCTTCTTCGGCTGTTGTAGTTGTCGGTATTACTTCAACTTTGCGTTGTTTTTCATATAAGAATTTTAAAACGGCGGAGCGAAGTCGGTTATATTCAGGGTTTTCGGCTAGTGCTAAACGGTTTCTTGGGTGCGGTAAATTCACCTCTAAAATTTCACCTATGGTTGCTTCTGGTCCGTTGGTCATCATTACTATGCGATCAGACAATAAAACAGCTTCATCTACGTCATGGGTGATCATAATTACGGTATTGTTTAATTCCTTTTGAATTTCCATTAATGAATCTTGCATGTGTGCACGGGTAAGCGCATCAAGAGCACCAAAGGGCTCATCCATCAGTAATACTTCAGGTTGCATTGCTAATGCTCTCGCAATACCAACACGTTGTTTCATGCCTCCTGATATTTCATCTGGACGTTTATGCATGGCGTGATCCATGTGCACTAATTTTAAATTGTGTTCAATCCAATCTTTCTTCTCAGCCTTTGTCATGGTTTTACGAAAAACTTGGTCAACGGCTAGCTCAACGTTTTGATAAGATGTTAACCATGGCAATAATGAATGGTTTTGAAACACGACGGCACGTTCAGGGCCCGGTTCATTCACTTCTTTATTTTTCAGTAATACTCCGCCTTTAGTGGCTTGGTGAATACCAGCAACAATATTTAAAACGGTAGATTTACCGCAGCCTGAATGGCCAATTAGTGAAATAAACTCACCTTGTTTAATTTGAATATCAACATCTTTTAAGGCAGTAAAACTACCGCTTGGTGTCGGAAATTCCATATCAATACGGCTAATATTTAAAAAATGTTCTTCTGAATTGTGTGTTGTAGTCATCATAATTTCCTTAAACCGTTGCGCTTGATTTATCCCAAGATACTTTGCGTTGTAGCATCAGCATAATTCGGTCTAACAAGAAGCCGATAAAGCCAATAACGATTACTGCGGCCATAATGCGTGCTAGTGAATTTGAGCTGCCATTTTGGAATTCATCCCAAACAAATTTACCCAAACCAGGATTTTGTGCGAGCATTTCTGCCGCAATTAATACCATCCAAGCCACACCAAAAGACAATCTCATGCCGGTAAAAATCATGGGCACTGAAGCAGGTAATACTATTTTTTTAATGTGCGTTAATGTCGGTAGACGTAAAACCTTACTGACATTAAGTAGATCACTGTCGATTGAAGAAACACCGATCGAGGTATTAATTACCATGGGCCATAAACTACATAAGCTAACGGTGATTAATGAGGTTAGAAATGATTTAGATACTAAAGGGTCGTCTGAGACATAAAGCGCACTGACAACCATAGTGACCAGCGGTAACCAGGCTAGTGGTGAAACCGGTTTAAATATTTGTACTATAGGGTTCATGGCAGAGTTTAATTTGGCACTGAGTCCCATCCATATACCTAGCGGTATGGCAATAATTGCAGCAACTAAAAAACCACTGGTTACGGTAACTAAACTGGTAAATATTTGGTCAACAAATGTTTCTTTACCTGTGTATGCTCTGATTTTTACAACAGCATCTGGGTTTTTTTCAAGTTTTTTCGCGTTGCGTTTTTCTTGTCTTTCATAGAAAGCTTCAGCTTTTTTTCTTTCAGCAATATGTTCGTCGTACAGTGTAGAAAATTGTTTAACAACGGCATTTGGGCCTGGGAATTCCCCTAAAGATGTATGGATACTTTGCGCTGTTATAGACCATAATGCTAAAAATATAGCAATACCGACAGCGGGTAAAAGTAGTGCGTTTGATACTGTGTTAAGTACGCCTTTTAAGGTTTTCATTATTTTCTCATTGACCGTTAAACGATTGATGGTTGCGGTTGTTAAACTCATGTTTAATTCCTCTAAATACCTACGTTAAGTGTTGATGCTAACCATGAGTTTAATCAGGGTTAGCACACAAATGACTTAAAGCTTGTCACCTTGCTTAAGACCAATTTTAAATTTTTCTAAGTAAGCATTTGGCTTGTTACCGTCATATACAATGTCATCAATAAAGTGTTGTTGAGGTGGCTTAAAACCTGTTTCGGTAGCGAAGTTAGGAAACTCATTGGCAGGAATTATTTTCTCAGCAATTAAAGATTTAGCCGCTTTTTCATAAATGTCGGGACGGTAAACTTTTGCAGCAAGGTCTTTGTACCATTGGTCACTTTTATCATCGCTAATTTGTCCCCAACGACGCATTTGCGTTAAGTACCAAATGGCATCTGAATAGTATGGGTAAGTTGCGTTGTAACGAAAGAACACGTTAAAGTCAGGCACGGCACGTTTGTCGCCTTTTTCATATTCGAAAGTACCTGTCATTGAGTTAGCAATAACATCATAATCTGCACCAACATAGTTAGATTGAGATAATATTTTTACGGCAGCAGGGCGGTTAGCATTGCTGTTATCATCTAACCATTTAGCCGCTCGTATAAGTGCACGGGTTAAGCGAATAGTGGTATTGGGGTATTTTTCAGCGAATTTTTCAGTAATACCAAATACTTTTTCTGGGTTGTCTTTCCAGATCTCATAATCTGTAACAACAGGTACGCCGATATTTTTGAAAACAGCTTGTTGGTTCCAAGGTTCACCCACACAGTAACCATGAATAGTACCGGCTTCCATGGTTGATGGCATTTGCGGTGGCGGTGTTACAGAAAGCAATGCTTGTGCATCAATTTGGCCTGATGTGTCACCTTTATGAGGTGCGTAGTAACCAGGGTGGATGCCACCAGCAGCTAACCAATAACGTAATTCATAGTTATGGGTAGAAACCGGAAATACCATCCCCATTTTGAATGGTTTACCATCATCTTTAAGTGCTTCAATAACCGGCACTAATGAATCAGCTTTAATTGGGTGAACAGGTCTACCATCAGCCATTTTAGGAATGTTTGGCTTCATTTTTGCCCAAATATCATTTGATACAGTAATCGCGTTACCGTTTAAATCCATTGAGAAAGGCGTAATAATATTGGCTTTAGTACCATAACCCATGGTTGCCGCGATAGGTTGACCCGCCAGCATGTGCGCACCGTCTAAGGTGCCGTCGATAACACCATTTAACAATACCTTCCAGTTAGCTTGTGCTTCAATAGTTACGTATAAACCTTCATCTTCAAAGTAGCCGTTTTCATAAGCGATGGCTATGGGGGCCATATCTGTTAGCTTAATAAAACCAAATTTTAGTTCTTCTTTTTCTGGCTCGCCTAACTCTGCAGCTTGTATAGATGACGTTAATAATGCACCTGAGATACAAATACCTGCAATTACAGCATGGCATAACTTTTTATATTCATTTTTTATACGTACTTTCAACATACTTTTCTCCAAATAAAAAAGCCCACAGCACTTCGGTACAATCCGAGTGCTGTGGGCTACAATGCCAAACTAATAATGACTACGCCGTTGCAGTGCAATTAGTTTTAACGAAATTAGTTTTATAGGTTTTTACTTGTTTGTTAATACAACCGCTGTTGATTGCTTTAACGTAAAAACTCCATTTTTATAAAGCATATATAGTGCCACAAATTAATATTATTGAAAATCAATAGCTTAGGTTTTTGTTGGTTGGTGATTTTAATTTATAATCTAAAATTGACTCATTAATGTGAAACGAGTGCACAAGTTTGGTGACTTTTTTACTATGCAGACTTCAAAGTGGCAGACTTCAAAATGGATTATATTCAATTGCATTTGGGCGAGTTAATCGCGCGCTCATATATATCTTTTCTAAAGATAGCGGCAATATTTAATTCAGCACGTTGTTGGCTACTAATATGGCCAGACTCTTTCATTAAGTTGGCAATATTTTCCCCACTATATTGCCCAGGGTTGTTAAATTCTGCATCGCCTAAGGTAGAGAATTGATTATAAGTGGGTATCTTTCGCGGTGTTGTATTGTTAAAGGTTAAACAACTACCGAGTAACGAAGGTGCTATAACATCAATATTTGTGTCTAGGTAACATGAACGGCTTAATAATCTTGCTGCTTCAAACCGGTTGGGTATATTTTCAAGCCATTGGCATGCTTCATATAAAGCCGAAACCAAAGCTAACGTTGTTTGAGGGTGTTGCTGTTGCCAATTAGACATTAAGCCTAAAACTTTTTCTGGAGAGTTTTGGTATAAATCTGATGACGTTACACCTGTTATACCTACACCTTCGCGAACGGCTTTCGCATTCCATGGGCCACCAACACAAAAACCATCAAGGTCGCCAGACTGCATTGATGGCATCATGTCAGAAGGGGGGACTATTAATAAATTTATATCTGACAGTGCAATATTACTTCTGTTAAGCCATTCAATAAGTTGATAATAATGGCAGCTATAAGGAAAAACGACAGCAAAGGTTAATTTATTACCTTCTTTTTTGCGCTTTTCTATTTCATTAAGCAGAATATTTGCCGAAAAAGGCATGTCTATTTTCGTGGTGTTTTGTTGTGTTAATATTTTTTTATAAAGCTTCGTGGATAAGGTGATGCCATTGCCGTTTCGGCTCAATATTATTGGGGTAATTACCTGAGATTTTTGACCATATAAACCCAATTGACTGGCTATAGGCATTGGAGCTAACATTTGTGCAGCATCGATAACCCCTAAATGTAATTTATCTCGTAATGTTGCCCAAGAGTTTTGCTTGTTTAAGCTTACGTTAAGCCCCCACTTTTTAAACATGCCCATTTCATGGGCAATAATTACCGGTGCACTATCGGTTAATGGCATAAAGCCAAGCGTTATATTTTTCTTTTCAACATTAAACATCTTTTTTTTCTCTAAAATATACTGGCAACTGATAGGATATTCTTGGCAACATCATCCATTTTTTGACTGTTATCCATCGCTATTTTTCGGATAAAGTTATAGGCATCTACTTCGGAAAGTTGTTTAGTTTCCATTAACCAGCGTTTCGCTTTATCGATATTTTTTTGACTGGATAATTTTTGTTTTGTATCTGCAAGCTCTTGTTTAAGGCCTTGAAAAACACCAAACCTGGCAATGGCTACTTCAACAACTGATTTCACTCTTTGTTGGCTAACTTCGCCAACTACATAGGCACTTACTCCAGATTTAACTAACTGATTAATCGTAGGGTTTGGGTGCTGTTGCTCTGAAAAAACAATGATAGGTTTAGGCGCAAATTGAGATATTTTATTGAGATTTTCAAGCATGTCTCTGTCGGGAGACTCTATATCAATAATGATGATATCTGGGTTTAATTGCTCAACATCTTTTAATAGGGGAACACCAGAATGTGCAATATGGTGGATGTCATATTCGGTATTGGTGAGGATACTGATTAATGCTTTAGCTTTTGCATGATTATTCTCTGCAAGTAATATTTTTAACTTTACAGTATTGTGCAAAATGTGATCATGCTTAGTTAATGATAAAGTGCTTTTTTTCAACTCATTCACATTAAAATAAATACCCACGTAAACCGAAATATAGAGCAGCATTCATGCCACTATATAAAGTTCTTTCATTTCAATGATTTGCTTTGTTTTCTTTTGTTTTGCTCTGGTTTTTAAGCGGTTTTTGTTAGTTTATGATGCAATGCTGCCCTAAAATAATGTCTTTATCACTTGAGTGACTTTAAGGTTTTTTAAATATTTATTTAATTGAACACTTTTTAATTATGGACAACATAATGTTTAACTTATCAAATAACTTTTTATTTTGGTTATTGATTAGCTGTTTATATATTTGTTATCTATAAAAAATCCCAATTTAGCCTCCTAACTTGGGATTTTTTTTCAGCAACAATTAAGGTAAATAATAGCGGTAACCAATTAGCCTAATATTTCTAGTTCGCCATCAGTAATACGTGTTTCATAGGTTTTAATTGTATAAGCATCATCATCTAAACAAACGCCAGAACTTAACATAAAACGTTGTTTTAATAACGGCGAAGCTACGTAAACATCGCCTTTGGTTTCGCCAATTAAACCGCGGTATAAAACGTTCGCTTTACCGAAAGGGTCAAAGTTAGAAACGGCGTATATTTTGTCATTGCCAACTTGAAATAAAGCGACTTGCTCTTGGTTTGCTAATAACGCACAAACACCTGAATTTTTTATTAAATCGCTTGTTGAGCAGATAGGTTGCCAGCTATGTTCTGTTGTCATGGTTTTGTCCTTTCTTGTTCGTAAACGTTTATGCAGGCGTTAAGTCAACTGCTTGAATTTTTACACCGTATTTTTTCTCTTCATCCTTAGCGGGACGAATTTGTTCGCGCTCGGTAACGAATTCAATGTTGCTATCGATGGCATCTGAGTTAACAAATTGGCGGAAACGCTTTAATTGCTCTTCGCTTTCAATGGTGGTTTTCCACTCACATTGATAAGTGTCGACAACATTTTGCATTTGTTTTTCTAGTTCAGCATTAATACCTAAATGATCATCTTTAACGATTTTTTCCATGTAAGCTAAACCGCCTTCCAAGTTTTCTAACCAAACTGAAGTACGGGTTAATCTATCCGCGGTTCTTACGTAGAACATTAAGTAGCGATCAATATATTTTATCAGTGTTTCATCGTCTAAATCGGTGGCAAATAAATCGCCATGGCGTGGTTTCATACCCCCATTACCACTCACGTATAAGTTCCAGCCATTTTCGGTGGCTATTACGCCGATATCTTTACTCTGGGCTTCAGCACATTCGCGTGTACATCCTGAAACCGCAAATTTAATTTTGTGTGGCGAGCGTAAGCCTTTGTAACGATCTTCTAAAAGAATCGCCATTGCCATACTGTCTTGTTGGCCGTATCTACACCAAGTGCTACCGACACAAGATTTAACCGTACGTAACGATTTACCATAAGCATGGCCAGTTTCCATACCTGCATCAATTAAGCGTTTCCAAATAGCGGGTAATTGGTCGACACGGGCACCAAATAAATCAATGCGTTGGCCGCCAGTTACCTTAGTGTAAAGGTTGTATTCTTTCGCTACTTCACCAATAACAATCAGCTTGTCAGGTGTTACTTCACCACCAGGCATACGTGGTACAACAGAGTAAGTACCATCTTTTTGCATGTTACCTAAGAAGATGTCGTTAGTATCTTGAAGCGACACATGGTCTGGTTTTAAAATATAGTCGTTCCATACCGAAGCAAGAATAGAAGCGGCAGCGGGTTTACAAATTTCACAGCCTAAACCTGAGCCGTGTTTTTCTAGTAACAGGTCAAAACTTTTTATTTGTTCGGCTTGTACGATATGAAATAACTCAACGCGGCTATAAGCAAAATGTTCACAAATATCTGTACTGATTTCAACGCCGCGTTTTTCTAATTCGTGATCGGTAACTTTTTTCAATAAAGCCGCACAACCACCACAACCCGTACCAGCTTGTGTTGACGATTTAACTTGGCCAACATCAACAGCACCACAATCAATGGCAGCAACAATGTCGCCTTTGGTAACGTTTAAACATGAACATATAGTTGCGGTATCGGGTAAGGCGTCAACACCTAATGTTGGTTTCTCACCTGAACTTGGTAAAATTAACCCGTCAGGGTTTTCGGGTAATTCAATGCCATTTAAAGCATATTGCAGTAATGAGTCATACTCGCTGGTATCGCCAACTAAAACTGCACCGATTAATTCTTTACCATTTGGGCTAACGACAATTTTCTTATAAATTTGATCTGGCTGATTTGAATACACATAGCTTTTACAGCCTTCGGTTCTGGCATGTGCATCGCCAATTGAGCCAACATCCATGCCCATTAATTTTAACTTGGTGCTCATATCGGCACCGGTAAACTGTTGTTCACCACCAATAATGTTATCGGCCGCAACTTTTGCCATGGTGTAACCTGGGGCAACCAAACCGAAAATAAAGTTATTCCAAAGTGCACATTCACCAATGGCATAAATACTGTCGTCAGAAGTTTTACAGTTGTTATCAACTACAATACCGCCGCGTTCGCCAACGGTTAAATCAAATTCGCGTGCAAGGTTGTCGTATGGGCGAATACCCGCAGAAAATAAAATAACATCAGTTTCTAAATGCGAGCCATCAGCAAAGTTCATGCGATGAACACATTCTTCGCCATCAACAATTTCATTGGTTGCTTTTTGGGTGTGCACTTGTACGCCAATGCCTTCGATCATCGAGCGTAACAATGCGCCGCCGTCGGTGTCTAATTGCACGCCCATTAATTGTGGTGCAAATTCAACTACGTGTGTTTGTAAGCCCAGTTCTTTAAGTGCATTTGCAGCTTCTAAACCTAACAAACCACCACCAACCACAACGCCAACTTTGCCCGCTTTAGCTGATGCTTGAATGTCGTCTAAGTCTTGAATAGTGCGATAAACCAAACAATGCTCACGCTCTTTACCCGGAATAGGCGGAACAAATGGGTACGAACCTGTCGCCATAACAAGCTTATCGTAAGCGTAGGTTTCACCCGACTCAGTGGTTACCTCTTTTGCTGCTTTATCAATATGAGTGACTTTCGCGTTGGTGAAAAAATTCACGCCAATTTCGTTGTAATAGGCTGGCGAAGTCATAGCTAAATCTTCAGCCGTTTTGCCAGAAAAATATTCTGATAAGTGAACACGGTCGTAAGCTAAGCGATCTTCTGCTGATAGTACGGTAATTTCATAGCCTTCATGCTTTGCCATTTCATCAACAAAGTGATGACCAACCATGCCATTACCAACGACGACGATTTTTCGAGGTGCTGTGTTCATATTTTACAGTCCTATTGCTTTTAATTAGCGCTATATTTAAGTAGCTAGATTTTTACTAGATATTATTTAGATATTTGCAATAAACGAACCAGTTAACTTTTTTCAATTAATTCAATTGGCTAAGTTTTTTGTAGCTTATTAAAAGTAGAGGTTTGCACTGTATTGAAGATGTTTACGCACCAAGGGTGTGCGCAAAAAAGTTTAAACTAATATTGATAAGTGGTGGGCAGAAAGCTTAGTGGAGTAACGCAAAAATTAGCCCAATAAATAATAAGGCTGATAATGATTGCCAAAATAAAATGGGGTTACGTTTTAATAACGGCTGACTGTTGTATTCTTCAACGGCATTTGTTTGTGGGTTACTTAAATCAGCAAAAAACTCTGAAAAAGCGTTATAGCGCAATTTAGGGTCAGCCTGGGTTGCTTTTTGTAAACTTAAATCTAACCATAAAGGTAATTCAGGTCGAAACTGTTTAATGCTGCGATATTGCATGCTGTTATAATCTTTAATCGTTACCTCAGCCCGCTGCATGGGTTTATAGGGGAGCTCGCCTGAGAGCATTTCATAACAAATAACGCCTAAAGAAAATAAGTCACTTTGATTGTCTGCTCTCATGTGTAATAACGTTTCAGGCGCAATATAGTTTAAAGAGCCAAATGGCACTTCTTCTTTAATGGTTTCTTGGTTTTCATCGAGCGAAGCAACAAATACAGTGCCGTAATCAATCAATTTAATGTGGCCATATTGATCGATCATAATATTGTCGGGTTTTAAATCACGATGCACTAAATCTAAGCGCTGAAAGGCTCGTAATGCGCTAATAACTTGTTTCATAATATCGCGTACTTGGGCAATGCTCGGTTTAGGATTGTCGTGTAACCATTCACCTAGTGTTTGGCCTTGCAAGTATTCGCAAACGTGATACAAAAATTGGCTGTTTTTTCTGCCGGGCAGCACTCGCATTACATTACCGTGCTTAATACGTTCGCCAACCCAAGCTTCTCGCATAAACCCTTGTAAATAAATAGCATCTTCTGAAAAGTTAGCTGAAGGTGTTTTTAAAACATAAGGTTTATCTGTTTCCGTATCTATAACTAAATACAAATGTGATCGAATGCTAGCGTGGATCACTTTTTTGATCAGGTAGCCGTCTAGCTTCTGCCCAACTTTTAATGCTGGTGGTATTACTTTTGTACTAAGATCACGCTGAATTTCAGCCAGTTTACGATTCGGTACGGCTTTAACATAAACTAATAAGCAGGTGAGGTTATCGTTACTACCTTGCTCAAGTGCCGTGTTAACTATTTCAATTGAGAGGGCTTCTAAATCACCTTTTTCTGGTGATACGGGTAAAGCATCAAACAGGGTTTTAAAAACCGGCTTTGTTATATGGTCATGAACGCCATCACAACTTAGCATGTATAAATCGCCCGATTGTAAATCAACCTGATGCACGTCAACTTCTAAACGGTTATCAGCACCCAAGGCACGGGTTAATAAAGCTTGTTGGCCAATTTGCTTGCGATTATGATCGCGTGTAATAACCTCTAATTGAAGATTACGATACTTGGTGATGCGAGTATCACCGACATGAAAAATATAGCCAGTGTTAGATTTAGCAATTAAGGCTGAAAACGTGGTAAGCCATTGCGGAGAATTCTCATCGGCTAAACCCTCCACAAAATCACTTTGTGAATACAGCCAGTTATTTAAACTGGTTAATACTTTGGCAGCTGACTTTTGCGTTGACCAAGTTTCAGGGGTCGCGAGATATTCTTGAATAAATTGAGTAACAGCAAGTTGCGAGGCATCTGCCGCTTTATTAGCACTTGATAGCCCATCGGCAATAGCCGCAACAGCACCTTTAGCACGTAATTCGTGGCTTTGGGGCACAATAGCGGCGAAAGCGTCTTGGTTTTCGGCCTTTAAACCTTTTGAAGAAAATCCGCCAATGCACAATTGCAAATCTGCAACCGTGCTTTGGTTTCGCTGGGTTTCATTACTCATATTTTCTTAATGGCTGACATTAATTAACTCTACCGTACCATCTTCTCGTACTTCAGTAATAGTGCCTTTGGGCTCTTCCATAAAGAGTAACGTTGTGAACCCTAGCACTGCAGTAGCGGCTATCACCATAAAGAAGGTTGAATAATCAACCATGGTTAATACCGTTAAATAAACCACAGCCCCGACGTTACCATAAGCACCAGTCATACCCGCAATTTGCCCGGTTAACCTACGCTTAATTAGTGGTACGGCGGCAAATACGGCACCTTCGCCTGCTTGTACGAAGAATGAACAAGCCATCGCTGTTACTACCGCTAACGCTAATGGCCATTCACCGGTGATTTCCGACATAGCAAAATAACCAACAGCTAAACCCGCCGTTAAAATTAATAAGGTTTTTTTACGACCAAATTTATCAGACAACCAACCGCCACCAGGGCGAGACATTAAGTTCATAAAGGCATAAGTTGACGCCAACATCGCGGCATAAACCATACTTAGCTCAAAGGTTTCAGCGAAAAATAACGGTAGCATTGAAACAACAGCCAATTCTGAACCAAAAGTTGCAAAGTAAAGAATGTTTAATACCGCGACTTGTTTAAATTTATATTGGTGAATTTTTTCTACGGGCTTTGAAAATAAATGACCGTTTACTTTAATGGTTTGCTTAACTTCAATCGCAAATAAAACCACTAAACCAATATAAGCCAACAATGCACTTTGATCTGATAACAAATTCACGCCAGCCGGTGATAATTTCCAAGTAAGTAAAGCTAAAGCACCATACATTGGCACTTTCATAATTAATAACAGAAAGAAGTCGCCAGTTGACGTAACTTCCATTGCGCCAGTTTGTTTAGGTTTAAAGTAGGTTGAACCTTTTGGGGTATCGGTAACGTTTTTATACCAAATAATACTGAAAAGTAAGCTTAATGCTCCAGTAAAGGCAACAGCATATCTCCAGCCGTTTTCACCACCAAATACTAATGCCAGAGTCGGTAAAGTCATTGCCGCAGCAGCAGAGCCAAAATTACCCCAACCACCATAAATGCCTTCAGCAGTACCAAGTTCATTCGCCGGAAACCATTCAGATACCATTCGAATACCGATAACAAAGCCAGCGCCAATAAAGCCTAATAAGAATCGAGACAATGCCGCTTGTTCAAACGAGCTTGCAAAAGCAAACATAAAACAAGGGATGCTACATACGGCAAGTAATACGGCGAAGGTTAAGCGAGGGCCATATTTGTCGGTTAACATGCCGATAATTACGCGGGCCGGAATAGTTAAGGCCACATTTAATAGCATTAAGGTTTTAATTTCCGCTTTAGATAAGCCGAGTGAGTCTGCAATAACCGACACTAAAGGCGCAAAATTAAACCAAACAGCAAAGGTGATAAAAAATGCTATCCAACTCATATGTAAGGTTTTCATTTTTCCTTTAAATGAAAAAATATTAAGACTATCTTGACCGCTCATGCAACAACTCCTAAAAATTAAAATCTATGCTTTTTATTAACCAGAGACGCTTTTCTGTGTTAATAACAAATAATGGGTTGGTTATTTTTGTCATCAGACAGGCTTAATAGAGTGCCAATAACAGTAGTGAGCACTGAGTTGCAAATGCAATGCCAGACAATGCGGATATTACTATGGTGTTGTTTTAATTGTTTTTTAGTGTGTTTTATATAGCTAATTCTAAATGTTATTAGGTTATGACTGCACGATACAAAAGCGCCAACGCACAGATTAAGTGCAGAAAAAATGGTAAGCAATGCGTAACAGGTAAAATGCGTAACAGGTAAAATAGGGGGTTAATGATGAACAGCTAAGATCTCAATTTTAATCTTATTATTTGTGGAAGTTATTTGTGGAAAGTATTTGTGGCAATGGTTTGCGCTTAGCCCGTTGTATTTACCTTGAATGCTGGCTTAAGTATTATGGAGTTTACTCATCTTATTCGTAAAAGCCTTTGCTTGGTAGTTTAAGACAAGTTACTTTAAGTCGAGGTACCTAACTCTAGTTACTTTAAGTTATAAGTTACCCACCCCGCCTTTTTATAAAACAATGCATGCCAGCACCATATCAGTGCATAAACTTATATAAATATCAGCATAGTTATTATTATTTTGAACAATACTTTAAAGAAAATACTTTAATTACAATAAGGTAAAGGGGAGTGCAGAATTAAAAATCTCATGGCACATTACCTGCATTTAGCTCTATATAAAGTTTTTATAGTCACAAAAGAATGGCGAACTGAGTAACTTACCTTCGCTACGATGATAACGCGACAAATATAGGCAGTAAAATGGCTAATACCGAAAAACCAATAATTAAGCGTTCAAGCAGCAAGCCTGTTCAGTCAGTTGTGCAAATAAAACCTGCATTGGTGATCGTTGGAAACGGTATGGCAACAGGTCGCCTGCTCGACGAAATAATCAAACGTACGCCGAATAAATACCAGATTACGGTGATCTCTAAAGAGCACTTTGGTAGCTACAACCGAATAATGTTATCAGCTGTTTTAGCAGGTGAAGCAACCATAGACAGTATTATGCAAAAACCACCAGCATGGTACAAAGCGCATCATATTAATTTTTTAAGTGGCGGTGTTGTTAGTTATATCAATAAAGAAAAAAAGTACGTTGATTTAGCCTCAGGTGTGCAAATAGATTACGACGAACTTATTATCGCTACAGGCTCTCGCACCGCTAAAATTCCAGCCAAAAATCAAAATATTACCGGAATATTTAATTTTCGAAATATTGCCGATACCGAAAAAATTCAAGCCTTCACCAAACAAAAGAGCATAAGTAAAAAGCAAGCGGTTGTGATTGGTGGTGGCTTGCTAGGATTAGAGGCTGCGTACGGATTAGCGCTTAGTGGTGTAGAAGTTACCTTGGTGCATCGTAACAAATGGTTGTTGAACAGGCAGCTTGATAAAGTGGCCGGCGTTATGCTGCAAACCATTATGGAGCAAAAAAATATTAACTTTGTTTTGGGCCATGAAGTTGCCGCTTTTGAAAGTAACATCGATAAAAGCGTAACACCTAATAATAAGAAAACTGAAATATTATCAGGTGTTACGTTAACTAATGGTGCGTTTATTTGTGCGCAAATGGCCGTTATTGCCACGGGCATTACGCCAAACAAAGAATTAGCTCAAACCAGTAATATTGAGGTTAATCGTGCCATATTAGTTAACGATTACATGCAAACCAGTGAACCTTCGATTAGCGCTTTAGGTGAGTGTTGTCAGCATAAAGGAGCCACCTTTGGTTTGGTTGATCCTATTTGGGCACAGTGTATTACGCTTGCTGAGCGTTTGTGTAATAGCCTAGAAAAACCATTTTATAACGCTCCTGTAGCAACCAAATTGAAAGTGTCGGGTGTTCAGTTATTTTCAGCAGGTAATGTTGAAGTATCAGAAGACAGCCAATGCTTTACGCTATTAGATAAAAAAGCGCTTATTTACCGAAAAATCATCGTTAAAAACGGCAAAATAAGTGGTGTTGTGCTCTTTGGTGATGTGAGCTCTGGTATGGCTTATTTTGACCTAATGCAACAAGCAACAACAGTTACTCCTATGTTGCCAGAGCTTTTAATTGGCGAAGAGTTTGTCAGCCTAAGCGATGACGAAAAGCAAGTCAGTATCGCATAACTTACTTTTGCAACATAAAGGCTAGTTTTGCTTTAGCTTAGCAGTAGCGCACACGACTTTGATATTAATAAGCCGCTTAATTTAAAATTTTACCAACGCACTTTTTGCAAAAAACGAATAATAATTGCACTGGTGAGTTAACGTTTGAGAACTTCATGACCGATATTATTTTTACCGATAAACAACCTTCAGCTTTAAACAATCAACTCACCACAAATAAAACTAATTGCCCTTATTGTGGGGTAGGTTGCGGTATTGAAGCCACTGTTGAAAATAATAAGGTTATTGCCGTAAAAGGTAATAAACTGCACCCTGCAAACTTAGGCCGATTATGCGTTAAAGGCTCTTCACTTCATGAAACACAAGGGGTAAAAAATCGAATCTTAAGTCCGCGTATTGATGGCGAAGCTGTAAGTTGGGACCAAGCAACGTCTAAAATAGCCAAACATTTTCAAGAAACAATTGCGCAATACGGCCCAGACTCAGTCGCTTTTTATTTATCAGGGCAGTTACTTACCGAAGACTATTATGTCGCCAATAAACTCATGAAAGGCTTTATTGGCTCAGCCAATGTCGATACCAACTCACGATTATGTATGGCGTCTGCCAGTACAGCTCACAAACGTGCCTTTGGCGAAGATATTGTGGCTGGCTGTTATGACGACTTAAGCGCCGCCGAAGCTATATTTATTATTGGCGCTAACCCCGCTTATGCTCATCCCATTGTTTATCAGCGCATGATTAAAGCGAGGGAAGAAAACCCAACACGTAAAATAGTGGTAATCGACCCACGTAAAACGGCTTCTGCGAAAGATGCCGACTTATATCTGGCGATAAAGCCTGGCAGCGATGCTTATTTCTATAACGGCTTGTTAATGTATTTGGCTGAGCAAGGGCATTTAAATAACGATTATATCGCCAAGCATTGTCAAGGCTTCGAACAAACATTACAAACCGCACAAAGCCAGTTTGCTGATATTTCAGCTGTAGCAAAAGCCTGTGATATTGAGCTTTCATTGTTGCTTGAGAGTTACCAAATTTTTGCCGAAACAGACAAAGTCGTTACTTTTTTCTCGCAAGGCATTAACCAATCATCAAGTGGTGTTGATAAAGGTAATGCCATTATTAATTGTCATTTAGCGACAGGGAAAATAGGGCGAGAAGGTGCTGCTGCGTTTTCAATTACCGGTCAACCCAATGCTATGGGGGGGCGCGAAGTAGGTGGCTTATCAACGCAGCTTGCCGCGCATTTACATTTTGAAAACCCCAATGAAATAGACTTAGTTAAACGTTTTTGGCAAGCCCCTAACATTGCGACTAAGCAAGGGTTAAAAGCGGTAGACTTATTCGACGCGGTAGACTCTGGAAAGATAAAAGCTATTTGGATCATGGCGACTAATCCTGTAGTTAGTATGCCTAATGCTAACCTTGTTAAACGCGCATTAAAAAAATGCCCTATGGTTGTGGTGAGCGAATGTTATGAAAACACTGACACGGTAGCTTATGCTGATGTGGTGTTACCCGCGAGTACTTGGGGTGAAAAACATGGCTCTGTAACCAACTCTGACCGAACCATTTCTGTGCACAAAAGCATGTTAAAAGCACCCGGTGAAGCAAGGCATGATTGGCAAATAATTACCGATGTTGCACATAAGTTAGGCTTTAAATCCGCGTTTAATTATCAACACCCTGTTGATATATTCAAAGAACATGCTGCCTTGTCTGGTTTTGAAAACAGCCACCCTTATGCTGATAAAAGAGCTAAACATGATGTTTACCGCGTTTTTGATATTTCAGCTTTAGCTAACATTTCACAAGCTGATTACGAAAACTTTATACCCACGAAATGGCCGATTAATCAGGCAAACCCAAATGGTGTTAAGCGTTTATTTACCGATGGTGTGTTTGCGACAAAAAATCAAAAAGCTAATTTTATTCCCATTATTGCGCAACTGCCTAAAATATTACCAAGCTCTACTCAAGTAGTGATGAACTCGGGCCGAATTCGAGATCAATGGCACACCATGACCAGAACGGGTCGTGTGGCGAAATTAATGACACATTCAAACGAGCCATATATTGCTGTAAATCCAGAAGATGCTCAGCGCTTTAAATTAGCAGATAAACAACTCGCGATATTGACTAACTTAGACGCTGAATATATTGGCAGAGTCAATATTACTGACGAACAACGCGTAGGTGAAATTTTTGTCCCTATTCACTGGAATGATAATTTTTCAGCATCTGCTCGCGCATCTGCGTTGGTAAACCCTATTACTGATGACATTTGTGGACAGCCTGAATTTAAGCACAGCCCCGTTAACCTCAAGCCCTTTAATACAATATGGTCTGGCTATTTAGTTTCTTCACAAGCAGTAAACTGTTCAACCCAGTACTGGAGTAAAATACAGCTTGAACAAGGTCACAAATATTTATTGTCTGACCAGCAAGCGTTGGCCGAAGATGAAACTTTTTTGGCTAATTTGTATCCGCAGATCACCGACTGGATAGTATTAAAAGACCATCAAAAAAACGTATTACGTATTGCCGGTTTTATCGATAACCAACTGCATTGCTTTTTTGCGGCAAGTACTGATTTAAGCCTGAAATTTAATAGCCGATACATCGAAGATCAATTAAATAAAACTCTACCAATAAAAACTCGCTTTAAGCTAATGTCAGGTATTGATAGTGATGGCAAAGGCGATGTGGGCGACATGATATGCTCTTGTTTTCAGGTGGGTGAAAAAACCATACAAGCAGCGATTAAATCTGGCGATTGTAAGTCGGTAAACAGTTTAGGTGAAAAGTTAAAATGTGGTACTAACTGTGGCTCATGTATTCCTGAATTGAAAACATATTTATTGAACGGTTAACTTTAAAAGCATTTTTTACATCGGTGAAAAGCGAGTACAGCACTTAACATTTCATGAAAATGTTAAGTGTGTATAGGTTCTGACTTCATCTGACAAGCAGTTATGAGCCTAAAACTGGCTTAGTATAACTCGATTAATATCTCTGTTTGAGCACATTGGTGATATTTCAATGAGCCTGACTCCGCAGTTTATATTTATCCTTATTTATTTTGTTACGTCACAAATTTAACTGTGTATTTGTACAGATTAGTGCGATTTCCTGCTTTCATCCAATAAAAAGGAAATATTCTCGTTTATGTCTTTAGCATAACGAGATGTTTTATTAGTAACTTATTGTAGATAGTGAATAAATCAGGTATGTTTTGATTATTATAAAATATGAAAGAAGGATTTTTTCCTTGTTTAAACAAGGATTTTTTCATCATAATAAGCTGTTAGGCTCCTAGAGGAATTTGAGTGAAACTGTTAATTGGGATACTCCATGGAATATTATTTTTAGTTTTTCTTGGACTCTATTGGCACTTACTACCTTTTTGGCAAACAACAGTAACAAGTTCATTTGTAAACTTTATCGTTCAGTATGAGTGGTCAAAAGATGCTTTTTGGTTAGTAGACGGTTTGTACATATTGTTAGCGACAGTTGATTTTTCTATTGCTTCTTTTCTATCTGCAACAGTAATTGGTTTTGGCGTTAAAAAGTTAAATTGGAGTAGTAAGTTAGGATTGTTAGTTTACTTCTGTCCGATTTTAGTAATTGTAATTTTTGACTATTTTTCTCAATTTATCGGTAGATACACTGGAAGTAACTTTGAGTATTTGTGGTATTTGGCGATACCAAGTTTAGTTTTGTACCTTCTGATAAAGAAGCCTAACAATCAAATGCAGCCGACGCCAAACAGCTACTCGACTGATTAGGGCGTTAGGCTTCTTTAAGGATTGTAGTAAAAATGGAGTTTTTCTTGAATACGCTTTTTCTTTTTTTCAAATCAGGTAAAAAGATGCCGTCGCTTTTTATGTATATGTATGGCGTAAATACCGTTACGTTTATTCCTCTTCTATTGTTTGGATTTTGGCCGTGGCCAAATGCAACCTATGAAATCAACGGAGAGGCATTAAGAAAGAATTTAACAGGACACTCACCCTAACTGCAAAAAACTCTTTGCCTAAGTTCACGATTTACCGATTTTAAACGCCATAAAGTTAACAAGTCAGTACTTGAGGTTGCTACTTGCCAGAAAATTGATGTATAAGTATAGTTTGGGTCTAAAGTGGTAGTTTCGTATCTATTTTTAGACAAAATCAGTCATTTGGTCATGACAAAGAGCAAGATATTATAATATCGCTGGTATGTGATTAGGGTTTATTTAGAATGAGTGTCATTATTAATTTCGGAATTAAAAGGACACCCATCCTAAATTGAAATTACAGAACACTGAACTAAACTAAG
>OJEJ01000084.1_pt1 | contig 59849 bp, 54 predicted proteins | sample 1593271 | NCBI WGS metagenome assembly OJEJ01 (sample SAMN05416877, study PRJEB24817) | seawater metagenome | isolation source: Sea water | place: Canada:Atlantic | collected 2013-11
GCAATAGGTTCTGATCTTCGAAGAAGCGATTTATCTCAGCACAAATGCCTGAACAGGTCGCGCCGGGCTTAATTAATGAAATGCCGAGCTCATGAGCATCAACATTGGCTTGCCAGACACGGAGCGAATCAGCATCTGGCTCACCAAGGAATAAAGTACGTTCCAGAGCTGTATAGTAACCCGAAATCATAGGAAAGGTATTTAGACTTAAAATATCGCCCATTTCTAACTTTGCAGTCGTCACTGGGTTGTGCGCACCATCAGTATTTAGACCTGCTTGGAACCAAACCCAACTATCCCGTATTTCACTGTTGGGGTAGCGCATGGAAATTTCCAGTTCCATTGCATCTCGACCGGCCATGGCAACGTCGATTTCTCTTGTGCCTAGTTTGATGGCTGCTTTGACTGCTTCACCACCGATATCAGCTGTTCGAGCGCCTCCTTTGATTAACTCGATTTCTTCGGCAGATTTAATCATGCGTAAAGTCATGATGTCGGCATTTAAATCTTTCAATTGGATGTTGCCTAACATGCTTAACATGACATCTCGTGAAACGACCGTCAAATGATCAGCTTCAATACCGATATTTTTTGAATTGGGGATAACTGATTGAACTGCTCGCCAATAGTTGTTGCGCTTCCAGTCAGTGTAAATAATGTTTTCACCAAAGCTACGACGCCATGGCTGCCCACCATCAATATTTGCTGATATGGTGACACAGCGGTCAGCGGTTACAACACAGGCATAGGGACGTCCGAATGCGCAATACAAAAAGCCTGAGTAATAGGCAATGTTATGCATGGATGTGAGTACTGTGGCTTCGACACCTGAGTGGCTCATCAGGTTTCTAAGGTCTCTCAATCGGTTTTCATATTCCGCATTAGAGAAAGGAAGTTTGGCTTTTGACCCATTGTGTAGTTGAAAAAACGCGGGTCTTTCTTTTTGAGATTGTGTCATAGGTTCAATCCGAAAATGTCCGGGTAACCTAAATGTGTTTACCCGGTTAGTTGGTCCGGGCGTGCAGGATCAAAAAACTGCAACAGCAGTCATCGATAACGCTCAGTGTAGCGACGCCATCGCTACAAGCTTAAAGTAATTCTATCTATCGGTTGATATTCAGGCAAGGAAATTATTTTCTGAATATGACAGAGTCCATTGAGGTATTTAAAATAGTCAAAACAATACGTATCCTGATAGCATTCAGTCTTTGATTTTTTGAACCATTTGATGAGCGATTCCATGCAGGCGATGATCGGTTGGGGTGATATTTTAACCCGAAAGTACGCTGCAAAAATTGCCACATTGGTTCTGGCAGTTTGGCTGCATGCATCTAATTCGATGTTGACAGCGACTACTATGCCGAGCGCTGTCAATGACATTGGTGGTTTGAACCTACTTTACTGGACCTTCTCAATTTATTTAGTCGGTTCGATCGTTGCAGGTGCGAGTGCTGGCCTATTGGTGGTTAAATCAAATATCCGCACATTAATGATCCGTTTTGCTTTGATTTATGCTTTTGGCTGTGTCGTTGTAGCACTGGCGCCAACCATGCCGGTAGTACTCGGTGGACGAATGTTACAAGGTCTAGGCGGTGGTGGATTGATGGGACTTGTTTATATTGCTCAAAGTCGTTTTTTCCCCAGTCAGTTTGTGCCTAAAATAATAGCCTGTATATCAGTCACCTGGATGATCGCCGCTTTTTGTGGGCCAATGATTGGAGGAGCATTCGCCACTTGGGGTGTCTGGCGAATGGCTTATTGGGTATTTGGTGCACAGGCTTTATTGTTAATTATTGCAATTAACTTATTGTTACCTAACGACGCTAGTAAAATCACGTCTAAATCAGAACGAATTCCCATTGTACGTCTCGCAACCCTAGCGTTAGCCATTGTTTTAATGTCATTGGCGGGTGCTGACTATGATCGAGTTACGTCACCGCTATTAGTTTTGTCAGGTGTTATGGCACTGGCTTTGTTTGTTTTTCGGGACAGAGCGGCATTATCTAGTCGAATCTTACCGAAAGCGCTAACAAACCTAAATCATCCAATCGGTAATGGTGTCTTGACGATATTCTTGCTGTGTCTTTGCATTATGTCATTTTTAATTTACGGTCCAACCATAATAATTAAGCTTCATGGTGTCACACCATTTACTGCTGGATTGATCGTCATGGGTGAAACTTTGGCCTGGAGCTGTTCGGCGCTTATTTTTTCTAGTACGGCAGAAAATAAAGAACCCATGCTCATTCGTGTGGGTAGTTCACTGGTTGTGATTGGCCTCATTGCGATGGCGTTAACGCTATCGGGGCAGGCTTTGTGGATGATTGTTATTGCAACTCTGATTGGCAGTACGGGTTTTGGGATGATGTGGGGGTTTATTATCAAACGAATCATTATAAATGCCTCGACTGACGAAAAGGCGAGGACGTCATCACTATTACCAATGACTCTTCAGTTGGGTTTCGCATTGGGTGCTGCAATAGCGGGCATTATTGCGAATAGTCTTGGTTTGAGTGAGACCATGAATAACGATGATATACGTCACGTCGCCTTCTGGTTATTTATTGGGTTTGTGCCTTTGGCACTCTTAGGAAATTTATTTGCTTGGCGTTTCGTTCGATGAGATAAGCTGATTGACTAATAGGATTAAATGATGGATAGGCTAGTTGAAACTATCTACCATCCATTATAACGGCACAATTTTGATTTTAATGCAGTCTGAAAATCTATTTTAAATAAAAATGGCTCTAGATTGGTCAAGTATCTAGGGTGTGTCCTTCGTGATAGGCCGGTGAGCACAAAAAGTGCCGTCAACTGTAATTATTTTCGTTGATGTTTTAATAATTTACCGTTTACCCCGCATTAAAATGTTGTAAAATCTTATTTTTGTACATCTCCTAATGGTTCATTATGCCGAGACGTGTTCACCTTAAAAATGAGTATCTGGAGACCCGCCTGGTTCGGCGACGCATTATTTTGTCTGCGATTTTTATCTTCGTTTTACTGGGTGTTTTGTTGGGACGACTATACGTTCTACAAATTTTAGATTATAACCATTTCACTACTTTATCTGATAAAAATCGAATACGCATCAAAGCACTACCGCCCGGCCGAGGTCTAATTTATGATAGGAATGGTGTCATCATGGCTAACAATTTACCGGCCTATCGATTAGAAATAATTAAGGAGCAAGTTGAAGACCTTGATCAAACCTTGATTGATTTAAAGCAATATGTTTACTACAGTGACCTTGATTTACGTCTCTATCTGCAGGCCGCTAATCGTCGTCGATCTTTTGAAAGCATTCCACTTAGGTTAAACTTGAATGATGAAGAAGTGGCTAGGTTGGCCGTTAATTTATATAAGTTTGACGGAGTTGAAATCAATGCTCGATTGACACGTAATTATCCGCAAGGTGACCATGCGGTCCATGCGCTAGGGTATGTGGGTCGCATTGATGTTAAAGATCTGGAGAATGTGAACGACAATAACTATGCGGGTACCAGTCATATAGGCAAGCTTGGGTTAGAAAAATTTTATGAGCCTCAACTGCATGGCACTGTCGGTGTGCAGCAAGTAGAGGTCAATTCCAGGGGCAGGACGCTAAGGGTTTTAAGCGAGACCCCCCCTATACCGGGTGATAACCTGCACTTGACCATAGACTCTAAATTACAAAAAGTGGCGGAACAAGCCTTTGGTAATTTAACTGGGTCGGTGGTGGCAATCAATCCTCGCAATGGTGAGGTGCTCGCGCTTGTTAGTATGCCTAAATTTGACCCCAATCTATTCGTTAACGGCATTAGTTATAAGAACTACGACAAGTTGCGCAATTCAAATCAGCAACCCATGTTTAACCGAGCATTATCGGGGCAATACCCACCTGGCTCTACAACCAAGCCATTTTTTGGGCTTGCTGGGTTAGAAACACAAACTGTTAATAGTCAAACTAAAATATTTTGCCGTGGGTTTTATCGCCTGCCAAAAAAAGAACATAAGTATCGTGATTGGAAGAAACAAGGCCATGGCCACATGAATCTAAAAGGGGCAATAACGCAATCTTGTGATGTTTACTTTTACAGCTTATCTTACCGAATGGGTATTGATAAAATGTCTGCTTTCTTGGAAAAGTTTGGTTTTGGAAAAAAAACTGGAATTGACAGTACAGGTGAAGTAACAGGGTTACTGCCCTCTCGAGAATGGAAAAGGAAGACTCTAAACCAGCCTTGGTTTCCAGGTGAGACACTAAATACGGGTATCGGACAAGGCACCTTTTTAGTAACACCGTTACAACTGGCTAACTCTACCGGAGCACTCTCTTTAAATGGTTTGCGTTATCGCCCGCATCTCGTCAAGGCTTTAGAAAATGGATATTCGGGTAACAAGACCGATGTCCCCATTGAACAAGTTTCTGAAGATGGAGTTAGCAAAAAGTCGAATTGGCAACAGGTGCACAAGGGAATGTTAAATGTGGTGCATGGGTTACGCGGAACAGCAAGTGGAATCAATCGAGGTCTAACTTACACAATAGCGGGTAAAACAGGCACGGCACAAGTCTATGGAATTGCTCAAGATGATGAATATGACGAAGATACTGTCATTAACCGGCTGCGTGATCACGCTTTGTTTATGAGTTATGCGCCGTCTGAAAACCCTCGAATTGCAGTCGCCGTTATTGTTGAAAATGGTGGTCACGGTAGTTCCGTAGCAGCACCTATTGCGAGAAAAGTACTCGATGCGTACCTTGTGAATTCTGAAAAGTCTGGAAGTGGTTCAGGTGACGGTAGCCAGCCATGAAGAATATGAGTGATACTGGTGATTATTCACGCCTACGCCGTCTGCTAGATGCTTTGAATATTGATCCTGTGCTACTTACTTTGTTAGTGATTCTGTCGACATTTGGTATCGTCCTGCTGTATAGCGGAAGTGGTTCAAACATGGATTTAATTGTGCGCCAACTAACACGATTGTCGCTGGGATTATTCTTATTTATTTTGGTGGCTAATGTGCCTTTGCGCATTTTAAAAGGTCTGTCATTCTGGCTTTATCTATTTGGTGTTTTATTGTTGCTGGCGGTCATCTTCTTTGGTGAGATCGGCAAAGGTGCGCAACGCTGGCTTGATCTAGGTATCATTCGGTTTCAACCATCAGAAATTTTAAAACTAGCGGTGCCTATGATGGTGGCATCCTACTTGTCAGACAGAGTATTACCGATAGGCTTAAAAGATTTGTTTGTATCCGTTGTTTTAGTGTTGATTCCGGTCATGTTAATTGCTCGCCAACCGGATCTTGGGACGGCCATATTGGTTGGCAGTGCTGGGGCTTTTGTATTATTTCTTGCAGGTGTTCGTTGGCGAATAATATTGAGCCTGATGTTTCTTTTATCTCTCATGGCGCCACTATTATGGAAATTTGCGCTGCACGATTATCAGCGCTCACGTATATTGACTATGTTTGACCCTGAGAGTGATCCATTGGGATCTGGCTATCATATTATTCAGTCTAAAATTGCGATTGGGTCAGGTGGTAATTATGGTAAAGGATGGCTAAATGGGACACAGTCTCAGTTTGACTTTATACCAGAGCGTTCCACTGATTTTATATTCTCCGTTTTTGGTGAAGAGTTCGGTTTTTTTGGTGGTGTCATTTTAATTCTGCTCTATCTTTCAATAATTTTCCGAGGTTTATATATTGCGGCTAGGTCAAAAGATACTTATGGTCAGTTGGTTGCAGGGGCCATTAGTCTAACATTTTTTGTTTATTTGTTCGTCAATATTGGCATGGTTAGTGGTATGTTGCCTGTTGTGGGGGTGCCGCTGCCATTGATTAGTTATGGCGGTACGTCGATGGTGACGCTGTTAATAGGATTTGGATTGATTATGTCAATAAGATCGACAAAGCGATTCTTGGGATGAAATGTTACAAAAGCTAACGTAAATTTTTCTTAGATTGGTTTATAAAATATTAAGACTTAAAAAGTGAGATAAATAATGAGACTGTTTTTAATTACAATGGCATTGTTACTGTCGTCTAATGTTTTTGGTGCCAAAGTGGTCCAAGGTGACTATAAAAATCGGAAAGATGTAGACGCCTTCATCGACCGCATGGTGGAAAAAAGTGACTATAGTGAGGCAGCATTAGTTACCTTATTCTCTTCGGTTAAGAAGCAATCGCATCTATTTGAAAGACTCAATAAGCCAGCCGAAAAAGAACTTGAGTGGTATCAATACCGCCGTATCTTTATTAAAGACAGCCGAATCAATCAAGGTATTAAATTTTGGCGTGAGAATAAGCAGTTAATAACAGAAGTTGCTGAAAAAACAGGTGTGCCTGCTGAAATTATGATTGCCATTATTGGTGTTGAAACCTTTTATGGTACCTACCGAGGGAAGGATCCAGTATTCGATAGCCTCGTCACGCTTGCATTTGACTATCCAAAGCGTGAGAAATTCTTTGCTAGAGAGCTAGAGCAGTTTTTATTACTGGTTAAAGAGCAAAGTCTAGAGACTAAAAGTATCGTGGGCTCCTACGCTGGCGCCATGGGAATGCCGCAGTTTATATCCTCTAGCTATCGTCATTATGCGGTTGATTTTGATAATGATGGGCAAGTTAATTTATTTAATAGTAAACCTGATATTTTAGGAAGCGTTGCCAACTATTTTGTCAAACATGGGTGGCGTCCGAAAGAGGCGATAGCTGGGCCACTGCAGTTACAGGAAAAAAATACGGTTGATAAATTAAAGCCAGGTGTCAGAACTGATTATCAATGGTCAGACTTTGCAAAGAATGGACTATTATCAAACACCGAGTTATCAGCGGATACACCTGTAGCATTGATTCAACTTGAACAAATTGACAAAACTGAATACTGGGCTGGGTTTAAAAATTTTTACGTCATTACACGCTATAATCATAGCGAACTTTATGCGATGGCAGTATATCAATTGTCTTTGTTAATTAAGGATGGGATGAGTCGATAGTGACAAGGACTTCGCTATTATCATTTGTTATTCTGGCAGTAACGCTCTCAGCCTGCACTTTTGACTTGCCAATCAAAAGTCGTACCAAAACCGTCAATCCAGCCGTTATCAAAGTGCCACCAGAAATTTTGCGTTCCAAATCAGGTAACCCGACTTCTTATATTGTGTTCGGCAAACGTTACTATGTGATGGATAATGCACATGGATTTGTTCAGCGTGGCATTGCGTCTTGGTATGGAAAAAAGTTCCATGGGCGTAAAACTTCTAGTGGTGAAGTTTATGACATGCATGCGATGACTGCAGCACATAAAGAATTACCTTTACCGAGCTATGTGCGGGTAGTTAATATAAAAAATGGTCGAACCATTGTGGTTAAGGTGAACGATCGAGGACCCTTCGTAGGAGGTAGAATTATTGACCTGTCATTTACTGCAGCGAGTCAGTTGGGCATAGTTGAGGCTGGTACAGGTGAGGTTGAAATTAGCGTGTTAAATTCGCCTGGAAGTGAAAAACGACCGGTAGTAAGAACCATTCCATTGGTTGAAAACATCGCAGAAAACGTGCCTTTATTTATTCAGCTAGGCTCATTTGGGGTTGAGCTCAATGCCCAAAACCTAGTGAAGCACTTACATGACTTAAATGAGCCCTCGGCTAAAGTATATAAACTAACCGACGCAAAGGGTACTTTTTACCGAGTTAGATTAGGCCCGTTATATGATATTAACGAATCTAATGCAGTGGTTATTAGGCTCCAACAGAAGGGCTTCGAAAAGGCCCGAGTGGTTTTACGCGATTAAATTCTCTTGATTGATATGCTGGAGTTAATTTAGCGTTGAATACCCCTTGTGACCGTATCTTGTGATGGTTACAATTCTATCATCCACATGGCAGGTAATTCCCATTCAATGAAGACTTTTCTCTTTGCACTATTCTCTGTTATTAACTTAGTGATAAACCCGCTATGGGCTGCAGGAAAGCCGATGCCGGACGTCCCTAGTTTAAATGCGGATAGTTTTTATCTCATTGATTTTGATAGTGGTCGAGTATTAGCCGAAAAGAATGCAGATAAGAGAGTAGATCCTGCCAGTATTACTAAATTAATGACAGCTTATCTGGTCGACAAGGCCGTTGCCGTTGGTGATATTTCATTAGATGAAATGGTCACTATTAGTGATAAAGCCTGGCGCATGAAAGGTTCTAAAATGTTTGTCGAAGTGGGTAAAGAAGTCTCCGTTGGGACGCTCTTAAAAGGCTTAATTATTCAGTCTGGCAATGATGCGACTGTTGCATTAGCCGAGCATATTGCAGGTACTGAATCTGCGTTTGCAGGTTATATGAATCATGAGGCGAAGCTACTGGGAATGGCGAATACTCAGTTTAAAAATGCTAGTGGCTGGCCTGCCGAAGGTCATTACAGTACGGCTAAAGATATTGCCATATTGGCCAGTGCCATGATTCGTGATTTCCCAGAAAGCTATCGCTATTATAAAGTAAGAGAATTTACCTTTAATAATATTCGTCAGTTCAATCGAAATCGTCTGTTATGGCGTGATGAAACCGTTGATGGAGTTAAAACAGGCCATACTGAAGCAGCTGGCTATTGTCTTGTTTCTTCTGCAAAGCGGGATGGTATGCGTCTAGTTGCCGTTTTGCTGGGGGCGAAATCTAATAAAGGACGAACAAGACATAGTCAGTCTTTGCTCAATTATGGCTTCCGTTTTTATGAAACTCATAAGCTCTACGCCGCAGATGAAGTATTAAAAACTGGACGTGTTTGGTATGGTGATCAAAAGCAGGTGTCGATGGGAGTTGCTAAAGATATCTACGTCACTATTCCTCGGGGGCGCTATCAGAGTTTAAAAGCGGCCATGGATATTGAAGGCGAAATATCAGCTCCTATTAAAAGTGGTCAATTACTCGGCACGGTAACGGTTGAACTAGAAGGAAAACAGCTTGCCAACGGAGATATTGTTGCTATCCATGCGGTTAACGAAGGCGGTTTATTGGATAGGGTAATGGACAGTATTAAGTTGATGTTTAAGTAGTTGTGACTCAACAGCACTCAATAAACCGAGACGACAATGACTGAAATTTTATACCTCAATGGCGAATATGTTTCTTCTTTAGAGGCGAAAATCTCAGTGTTTGATCGTGGCTTTATGTACGGAGATGGCGTGTATGAAGTTATTCCCGTCTATTCAGGCATGCTGCTCCGAGGCCGAGCTCATCTTTCACGTCTTCAGACAAGTCTCGATGAATTGGGTATTGTTAACCCATTGACCGTTGCGCAATGGATGAAAATATTCGTCATCCTAATAGCCCCGCATGACGTCTTGGCAGATAATGAGATCTACATCCAGGTAACTCGCGGCACAATGGCTAAAAGAGATTATGGCTGGCCAGAGGAATTGGTTCCCAATGTCTTAGTTACTTGCCGTCCTCAAATCTACCCAAAACAGGACACCCAAACATTGGGGGAGCGGGCAGTGACTTTGGTCGACACCCGATGGTCAAACGCCCATATAAAGACAATTAATCTACTACCGAATACACTGCTGTTACAAAAAGCCCGTAGCCTAGGTGCCAGCGAGGCGATTCTTATTCGCAACGACCATGCAGTTGATGGGACGCAGAGCAATCTATTTATTGTTAATGACGACATCATTATCACACCGCCAAAAAGTAATCATATGCTTGGTGGCATTACCCGAGAAATTGTGATCGATATCTGCCAGAAAAATAAAATAATTTGCCGTGAGAAAGATATCACTGAGGACGAGTTACACGATGCGGACGAAATTTGGATGAGTTCATCTTCCCGTGAAATTGTACCTATATCAACATTAAATCAACATGCGGTTGGCAAAGGAAAGCCAGGGCCCATTTGGCTGCAAATGATACAGCTCTATCAAGAGTACAAAATAAAAGTAATGAGAGCGCCAGCAGTCTAACGATGTCAGAAAAAAAGCCACTACCTCAATCTGCATTAGAGTTAATCGAATTCCCGAGTCGATTTCCACTTAAAGTATTTGGCACTAAAAACGAAAAATTTGAAGTCGACGTTCTCAGTTTAGTCAAAGCGCATTGTTCTGTGAATGAGAAAATCGAGACCACTAGCCGAGAGAGCAAGAACGGCAAGTATACGGCACTCACAATAACGTTTACTGCTTCTAGTAAAGACCAGCTTGAAGATATTTATCAGGATCTGCACGACTGTGATCAAGTGGTTATGACACTTTAATCACTATTTGTGACAAAGCCCCTCCTCATTATAAAATACTTGGGTCGTAGCGATTACGAAGAAACCTGGCAAGCGATGAAGCAATTTACTGATCAACGTGATGCCAATACTGCTGATGAGCTCTGGATTACTGAGCACGACCCAGTTTTTACGCAAGGCTTAAACGGCAAGCCTGAACATATACTTCAGTCTTCTAACATACCGGTGGTTCAAATCGACCGTGGCGGCCAAATCACTTATCATGGCCCCGGTCAATTAGTGCTCTATTGCCTGCTCAACATTCAGCGCCTTAGTTTTGGCGTGAGGACGTTGGTGAGTATTATAGAACAGTCTATTGTTGAGCTATTAGTGAGATATGATATTGACGCCTTCTCTAGAAGGGACGCGCCTGGGGTTTATGTGAACCTAGCATCAGTTGGATACGATGAGGTGCAGTCAGGGCAAATAGCAAAAATTGCAGCGCTTGGATTGCGCATTCGGAAAGGATGTTGTTACCATGGTCTAAGCTTAAATATTAATATGGACTTAAAACCTTTTTCGAATATCAATCCTTGTGGGTTTGAAGGTTTAGCAGTGACTCAAATGGTGGAATTAAATTCGTCCGTCAGTGTCGAAAAAGTGGGTAGGGAGTTAGCAGCCATACTGAGCCAAAAAATGCGACCACAAAAACTAGCAAGCACATTAACCTCAGCGGAAAGTCACGATGAATAAAAAAAATCAGGTAGTTCAAGGCGTAAAATTGAAAGGCGCTGATAAAGTTGCTCGTATTCCGATAAAAGTGGTCCCATCACAAAATTTTCAGCGCAAACCATCCTGGATACGGGCCAAAGCACCGAGTGGTGATCTAGTCAAAAAACTGAAATCGACCCTACGTGAAAACAACCTACATACTGTTTGTGAAGAAGCCTCTTGCCCCAATTTGGGTGAATGTTTCTCTAAGGGTACAGCAACCTTTATGATTATGGGTGATATTTGCACCCGTCGATGTCCTTTTTGTGATGTGGGACATGGTCGCCCTAACCCTCTTAACACCGAGGAGCCGTATAATCTAGCTAAGACAATTCAAAACATGGGCTTGCGTTACGTCGTTATTACTTCAGTTGATCGTGATGACCTGCGCGATGGCGGTGCGCAACACTTCATCGATTGCATTGAAGAAACACGACGCCTTAACCCCGACATCCAAGTTGAAATATTGGTGCCTGATTTTCGAGGCAGGATGGATGTTGCATTAGACATTATGTCCAAGTCACCACCGGATGTATTTAACCATAATCTTGAATCAGTACCTGTCCTATACAAAAAAATTCGTCCAGGTTCTGATTATCAATGGTCGCTCGACTTGTTAAAAAAATTCAAAATGCTTTACCCAAAAGTGCCTACTAAATCGGGACTCATGCTCGGCCTAGGGGAAGAAATATCTGACGTAGAACAAGTTCTTCGTGATCTACGAGCGCATGGCGTCAATATGCTCACCTTGGGGCAATACTTACAACCGAGTCTTGATCATTTGGCAGTAGAACGATTTGTAACCCCCGATGAATTTGATCGTCTTGGAGAGTATGCTTATTCAATTGGATTTGACCATGTTGCCAGTGGCCCAATGGTTCGTTCGTCTTACCATGCGGATGTTCAGGCAGAGGGTTTGTTGGGCAAGTAGTTAAAGTTCATAGGGTAGGTGAAACGAGTCTGATTAAGACTATCGAGTTTACTACGGTAGTTGAACATTGCAGAATGAAATAAGCTTATAGCAGGAGGTGTTTTAACTGCGATCAACGAGAGTTTATAATAACAGCAGAACAAAGATTCCTTTCGACGTTGTTTTTGTTTTATTAATAGGGGGTCGAATTTTTATAACCTAGTCGCTTTCAGTGCAATTGTCTTGGCTGTTATAGCAGTTTTAGTAGGTTTAAAAAAACAGTGGTAATGGAAGGTGCAACTTTTGATATAACCTGACTTCAATTAGTCTCGGTTGGATGGTAACCGATATGCTTAAAAATAGTGCACTGACCATTGCTGATCGAACAGGCAGAAGTCAGGCTGAAGAGATCGCCATCATGACAGCAGGCAATCTACAAAATAGATTGGTTCAACCGTTCGAAATTGCTGCACTAGTGGCTTTTGGTTGTTTAGATGCAGCGAAGGGGCTTACCATGGACGATATTCAACGGAATGCAGGTGCAATGTGGTGAATACACCGCTCGACGTGATTAGAATATTGGGTTTATTTGGGCTAACTGCGGTTGCAGAAATTGTAGGATGTTACCTACCGTATCTTTGGATTAAGGAAGATAAATCTATATGGCTACTAATACCAGCTGCTTGCAGTCTTGCCTTGTTTGTCTGGCTGTTGACGCTTCACCCTCAGGCAGCTGGTCGAGTCTATGCCGCTTATGGTGGTGTTTATATTAGTGTCGCAATCCTTTGGCTTTGGATAGTCGATGCGATTAAACCAACAATGACTGATTTCATAGGTGTTAGTATTTGTCTTGTTGGTGTGTCAGTTATTATGTTCGGCTCACATCAAAATTGAATCATAATGATCGACTAGAAACTTGGGCGTATTATCGAAGCTAAATACGCTGTGAATCTAAAATTTCACATCAATCTGTTTGATTTAAGGTTTAATCAACCTCTTAAATATCGTAGATAGTCGCTATAGCCTGACGCTTATGTTCAGTCCGCACATAAACCCCAATCAAATGTTGTTCTGCCTCTAATTCAATTGGTTTACCCTCAAGAAAATCATCAATTTGATCGTAACTAAGGCCAAGTGCCTCTTCGTCTGGTTTTGATGGGGCTAGGCTCTCTAGGTCTGCGGTGGGTGTCTTGAATACTAACGCTTCTGGCGCACCGAGTTCATTAGCCATTTGGCGTACTTGACGTTTGTTAAGGCCAAATAGTGGGGCCAAGTCGCAGGCGCCGTCACCAAATTTAGTATAAAAACCGGTCACATTTTCTGCTGAGTGATCAGTACCCATTACCAAGCCACCGAGTATTCCAGCCACTTCGTATTGTGCAATCATACGCGTTCTTGCCTTGACGTTGCCTTTATTAAAATCAATGGTTGACTCAATTTTTGGCAGTAAACCGATTTGATTAATAGCGTCTGTGACACTGGCGTGAATGGCATCGCAGCCTGGCTGAATGTTGACCACAATAGTCTGGCTTGGCTGAATAAATTGAATGGCTGCTTGCGCATCTTCTTCATCAGCCTGTTGTGCGTACGGTAAGCGAACAGCGATAAAACGATAGTTTTGGCCTGAGTCTTGTTCATTTAACTCATTGATCGCTAGTTGTGCCAGACGTCCACAGGTACTTGAATCAATCCCGCCACTAATTCCAAGTACCAGCGTTTTTAAACCAGCCTGTAACAAACACTGTTTGATGAATTCGATACGTCTAGAAATTTCGAACTGGCTATCAATGGATGGTAATACACGCATTTCAGCGATAATCGATGTCTGGTTTATCATAATGGTTACTAAGTTATTTAAAGAATAAAGTTAAAATGGCATCGGATTTTTGCGATAAATTTGAAAAATATCTTCTAATATCTCATCATTGAGTACAAGTTCTGCCGAGCCAATATTAATGGCTAATTGCGCCATGGTTGTTGCACCAATAATACTCGATGTCATGAATGGCCTTTGGTTGCAAAAAGCGAGTGCCATCTGTGATGGATCAAGGCCATGCTTTTGAGCAACAACGACATATTCATCTGCTACTTTCGAACTATGATCATCAAAACGTCCACCAAGATCAGGACCAATGCTTCTTCGTGAACCAGCGGGTACATTATTGGAAGAATATTTGCCTGTTAAAAGTCCCGTGGCCAGCGGTGAATAGGCCAGTAATCCGACATTTTCATTTTGAGATAGTTCCGCAAGGTCAAGATCATAAAGACGACACATAAGGCTATATTCGTTTTGAGTGGTTGCCACTCGAGTTAATTGGTTAGCATCGGCTATTTGTAGCCACTGACTAATTCCCCAACAACTGTCATTAGATAAACCAATTTGCCTTATTTTACCCTCGTCTACCAGTTGCTGAAGGGCAATTAAGGTTTCTAATATGTGATCTCGAGTTTTTTCACGATTCTGTGACGAAGGATCGAAGCGCCAAGCCTGACGAAAATGATAGGATCCTCGATTAGGCCAATGAAGTTGGTATAAATCAATAAAGTCAGTTTTTAAACGTTTCAAGCTGCCTTCAATACTGATTGCTATTTTAGAGGGTGAAATGTCGACGCCCTCTTGAATCCAGGACAGGCCTTCACCAGAAACTTTGGTCGCTAGCACGACCTGATTACGCTTACCAGACTGTTTAAACCAGTTGCCAATTATTCTTTCGGTATTACCCCAAGTTTCAGCAGAAATGGGGTTAACGGGGTACATTTCAGCAGTGTCAAAAAAGTTGACTCCTTGGTCAAGCGCAAAGTCCATTTGCTCAAACGCTTCTGTCTCAGAGTTTTGTTCCCCCCAAGTCATGGTGCCAAGGCAGATTTCGCTGACTTTTATGTCACTACTACCTAGCGCGTTGTATTTCATTATAAACCTCAGTTGATTAAAAATGATCATTTAAAGACGGATCAGAACGTCAAGTGTTTAATATAACGTAATTTAATTGCCTCGCCAAATATCAATCGATGAAGCAATTTAGCATTCGCTTTTGAGCGGTTGGTCGGTGTTTTAAAGTCGCTTTGAATGCATAAATACTGGAGATGATGGTAGACTCAACCTCCCTTTTTTACTTGCCTTAGAATGAGTATGAATTTAGGTCGTAGTAATTACATTGATAGTTTAAGAACACTTGGAATTTCAAAAGACGATTTGACTATTTTACCCTGCACAAAAGATTATCAGGGTAAAATCTTTGAACTCATTAAATCGGCCAAAAGCCGTATCTATATTGCAGCACTGTACCTACAAGACGATGCGGCTGGTGCCGCTGTATTAACCGCATTATATGAAGCTAAGAAAAAAAATCCCCTGCTTGATATCAAAGTATTTGTTGATTTCCTTCGTGCCCAGCGAGGTTTGATCGGCCAGAAAAAATCAACAGGTAATATTCGTTTGTACCGAGAGCTAAATGGGCTATATCAACACTCGATCAAGATTTTTGGCGTGCCAGTTAAAAGCAGAGAGTTTCTGGGGGTTTTGCACCTGAAAGGGTTAGTTTTTGACGATACCGTGCTCTACAGCGGCGCCAGTATCAATGACATATATCTGCATTATTCAGACCGTTATCGAGCGGATAGATATCTCGTCATTAATAGTGCCGAGTTAGCTGATAGTTTTGTTAAATATTTAAATAGGAATTTGGTCAATAGTAACGCAGTTCAGTCCCTTACTGACGATACGATTGCATCGGTGAAAAGTTTTAGACCTGCAATTCGACGCCAAAAAATATTGCTCCGTAAGTCTGAATATCAATTTCAGGCCAGTAGGCCTGAATCAGATACAGAGATTAGTTTGACTCCAGTCATAGGATTTGGTGGTCGTAAAAATCAGCTCAACAACACGATTGTACAATTGATCAAGCAAACTAAAATAGAAATTATTATATTCACACCCTATTTTAACTTCCCTTCTAAAGTGTATAAAGCGACCCTTCAACTTTTACGCAAAGGAATTAAAGTCACCGTGATTGTTGGAGATAAAAAAGCCAACGATTTCTTTATTCCAGAGGACGAAAAGTTTGAAAAAATAGGCATATTACCTTATGTTTATGAATCCAATCTTAAGCGTTTTCTTAAATCTAACCAAAAGCACATCGATGCGGGCTATCTCAACGTCCATCTATGGCAAGATCAGGCGAATAGCTTTCATCTCAAAGGGATAAACAGTGATCAATCTAACTACCTAATCACTGGGCACAATATCAATCCGAGGGCTTGGCGGCTTGATCTTGAAAATGGCATTTTAATCCAAGATCCGAAGCAACTGCTAGTCCAAAAATTTGACCAAGAGCTAAATCTTTTAATGGAACACTGCACAAAAATCAAACACTTCAGTGAGCTTGAAGACACAGATAATTATCCTGCCCAAGTTAGAAGGCTACTTAATAATATGAAAAGAACTCGATTTGATAAAATTTTAAATCAACTGCTTTAGTGAAAACCCTCAAGGACGACTCACACTGTGAAAAGTGCCTAATGTATTCATTTTAATATCAACTTGTCCCCTGAAGAAAAAGCAAACATGCCAGCGTCAAAAAGTAACCCAAACCAAGGTGTGCCTGCGGAAGCCTTATTAAAACCCTTATTAGGCTACGTCTGTGCGGGTGCTGTTGCGCTTATCTGGGCAACATGGTTAGTGGTTACCCGATCTGGTGCACAATCGACTTTAACAGCATTTGACCTTGCAGCTCTGCGTTATGGCGTGTCTGCAGTATTTGCATTGCCATTGGTGTTGTACTTTAAACCTTGGGAGTCGATGTCAATTCAGCGAATAGTAATACTCACTTTTTTGCTCAGCCCTGTTTATATTTTGTTTGTCTTTGGTGGTTTTGTATATGCACCTGCTGCTCATGGTGGCATTTTTATGAACGGTGTACTCCCCGCATTTACCCTATTAATTGGTTGGTATTGGCTTTCAGAGAAAGTGTCTCTTCTTCAAATTTTTGGCGTAGTTGCGATTATAGTAGGGGCCAGCCTAGCAGCAGCCGATGCGTCAAAGCTCTCTCTATTTGATAGCTGGATAGGTGATTTAATGTTTGTAATTGCTGCGGTATTTTTTTCAGCTTATCTAGTCGTTAGCCGCCTATGGCAGATCCAAATACTTCAAATACTAATGTGCAGTTCAGTTATTAATGCGATTATTTATATACCTGTTTGGTATTTTTTATTGCCCAGTGGGATGACTGAAGCATCTCAATCCCAGTTATTCATTCAAACATTATATCAAGGTTTAATACCCAATTTACTTGGACTATTGTTGGTTGCAATAGCTGTTAGGCATGTTGGTCCAGCGGCAACTGCCGCATTTATGGCAGCAGTTCCTGGTTTAGGTAGTATTTTAAGTTTAATATTTCTGGGAGAAGAGCCGGGTATGTTGGGCTGGCTTAGCCTAACAATATTAACGCCAGGCATTGTTATGGTTGCGGTGATTCGAAAACCTTAATTGGATTCAGGCTTAAGCCATGCTAATTATTTATGCCTCATACTGACAATCATTAAACTGTATCACCTCAATACAGTGATAGGTAAGCTTTCAAAATAATAAAAGCACCGAGCAGAAATATTGCAATCGAAATAACTCGTTTAAATTTTTGTTCTGATAGTCGCTGTCTTATATTCTTTCCTATGGCCATCCCAATGAGAGATGGTATAACAGCCAATACGGAAATAGTGGTTAAATCGGAGGAAAGTAAATCATGGCTCTTTAGCGTTATTGTTAAGCCAATGGTTGATAACAGGAACAGTATTCCCATCGCCTGGACCTGTATGTCTCTCGATAGTCCAATCGACTGAAGGTATAAAACACCTGGCATAGATAAAGAGCCAGTCATGCCAGTAAATATTCCGTTTGCTGCACCCAGTAATGACCCTATAATTTTTTCATGACGCAATTGTATAGAAAATTGAAGTCCGATTAAGTGAAGAGATGAGTAAGATAGCAATAGCCCACCCAGTAAAGTCGAAAGATAGAGTGTATTAATGGTTGTTAGTGCTATTGCGCCAATCCAGATAGTAGCAATAGCAAAAAAAAGGAAAGGCCATAATCGTTTGAGAATAACGATAATATTGCCACCCACGACGGCCTGCCAAGCATTGGTTACAAAAGCGGGCGCAACTATGATTGCCATAGCGGTTTTTAAGTCGAAGGTTGCAACTAATATACCCAAACTGATGGCGGGTAAACCAAGACCAATAGTCCCTTTAACACCGCCAGCGAGTAGGAAGGTAACTGCTATGATAGCTAGGCTGAATGGATCAGTCATCATGAGTTAGACTGACTCAAACACTAAAATGAGTTGGCTAACTAAGCGTTTATTTTCCTTTCCATATCGGTTCACGCTTTTCAGCAAAAGCTTTAAATCCCTCTTGCCCGTCTTCACTGCCGTATAAAACATCAACAGATTGGATTTGGCGTTGAGTGATACGGTTCAATGCATCCTGAAATTTCATGCCTTCAGTTTCACGAGCCACTTCTTTGATTGAAGCGAACACTAATGGTGGCCCGGCTTCAAGTTGTTCAGCGACAGCCCATACGCGTTCATAAAGCTTTTCGGCAGGCATTACTTCATTGACCAATCCCCAGCGATGGGCTTCCTGAACGTCCATCCATCTGCCGGTGTAGAGCATTTCCATTGCAACATGATAAGGAATTCGACTGGGTAATTTAAGTGTTGCAGCATCAGCCAATGTGCCGGCTTTTATTTCGGGTAAAGCAAAACTAGAATGATCAGACGCATAGATCATATCGGCCGATAGGGCTAGCTCAAAACCACCGCCAACTGCCATACCATTCACTGCGGCAATGACAGGCTTATTCAAGCCACGAAGTTCCTGTAACCCAGCAAAGCCACCCACACCGTAATCGCTATCGACGGCATCGCCATCTGCCGCTGCTTTTAAATCCCAGCCCGCACTAAAAAATTTATCGCCTGCAGTGCGAATGATAGCCACCCGCAAATCTGGATTATCACGAAATTCTTGAAATGCGTCGCCCATAATGCGACTTGTCGCCAAGTCGATCGCATTCGCTTTAGGACGATCGAGTGTAAGTTCAAAAATACCACCGACGATATTGATTTTAACTACATCTGACATGATTTATTCTCCTTGTGGGATATGATTTATTATAAGTGCGTCAGCGGCATAAGCACTGTCAGCACAAAGTAGCAGTGGATTAACATCGAGTTCAATTAATGATTCTGATGTCGAAATTGCGTAGTTTTGTATAGCCATAATGGCATCAATGGTGGCGCTTAAATTAGCTTTTGGTTTGCCACGATAACCTGCCAGTAATGGCGCTGACTTCAATCCCAGAACTGCTTTTTCAACTTGAGTCCGATCGGCTGGAATGATTAAGGTCATTGTATCTTTTAGTATTTCAACCAAAGTGCCACCACTACCAATCGTCAATACTAATCCGAATTGGGTGTCTCTGGTGATACCAACAATGAGTTCAGCAACAGAAGATTGAACCATAACTTCTAAATAAAGTGCTTCACTTAAATGAAGTAAAGCAGTTGCTGCTTGCTCTACTTCAGAGACTGACTTTAAGTTTAATTGCACCGCATTCTTTTCAGTTTTGTGTGCAATGCCAAGCGCTTTGAGTACTACTGGGAAACCTATTTGATTGGCTGTCTCAATAGCATGCGCTACCGAAATCACACGCTTGCCTTGGGGTATATCAACACCAAAATTTGATAATTGTTGTTTGGCTTTGGCTTCGTCGAGCGTGTGTCTGCCTTCTGTTGGGATCTTTAGCTTTAAAGTCGCTGGTGGAAGTTCAGATTGCCAGGCTGTACCAATATCGGCTGCAATTTCAGTCGCAGTGAGTGCCTCGTCGATACCATATAAACTCACAATGCCACGTTGCATAAAAGACTCAGCATAATCTTCAGAAATATTTTCAGGCATGCCAATCACGATAGCGCCTTTTGCATCGTACTTTTTCAGCGCAGCTTCAAAAGCATCGACCGCAATTTGCCATTCCCAATCGTCACAGCGATCTCGGTGAGGAAAGTCGAGGATTAGATAATTCATATCAAAACCATTGCTAACCATGCCACCATAAGCGGCTTCCATTACTTCACGATTACCCCAACAGTATGTATGGTAATCGAGGGGGTTGGCGACCGTAACGAGTGGCCCTAGTGCAGCCTCAATGGGTGCTTTTTGTTCTGAACTCAGTTCGTCAAAGGTAACTTTTCTCCCAAAAGCCGCATCAGCAATAATACTCGCTTCGCCGCCTGAGCAGCTCATAGAAGTAATGCGATAACCTGGGAGTGCACCGTGAACATGTAACAGCTTTAAAGTTTCGAGAAAGGCCGGTAACGATGCCACTTGTCCAAAACCATTGCGTTTGAGGAAAGCACTGGTGATGTTGTGTGATCCCGCCAGTGAAGCGGTGTGAGTCAGCGCTGCTTGTTGTGAGTGTTCGCTTTTACCGACCTTGTAAACTACAACAGGTTTATTTAAATTGCGAGACTTTTGGGCCAAGGCTTCCATTGATGCAATGGAATCAAAACCTTCCACGTACATGCCAAGTGCCGTTACGCGTGGGTCATCTAATATGGTCAGAGCCATTTCAGATATGCCAACTAAAGCCTGATTTCCAGCCGTTAATATATAAGCTAATGGCAATCCACGTTGCTGCATTGAAAAGTTAATCGCAATATTAGACGACTGAGCTATAATCGCAACACCAGTCCGGCCCTTTTTTAGTCGCTTTCCCCCTTGTTGGTCAGGCCACAGAAGCGCACCATCAGCATAGTTAATTAATCCATAGCAGTTTGGACCCAGTACAGGCATGTCACCTGCGGCGTCAATAAGCTCAGCCTGCAGTTTTCCACCTGTTTCATCTGATTCAAGAAATCCAGACGCATAACAAATAGCGCCACCACAATTTTTCGCTCGAAGCTGTTTAATGACATCGATAGTCAAATGCCGATTAACACCAATAAAAGCGCCATCTGGACTGCCGGGTAAATCTGCAATTGAGGCAAATGCAGGCAGGCCCTCAACTTCTTTTTTGGTTGGATGTACCGGCCAAATTTCGCCTTCATAGCCCATTAGTCGACATTGCTCAACAACACGACTGGCCTGCAAGCCGCCAATCGCGGCTATTGATCTAGGCCTTAATAACCGCTCTAAACCCGACATCAACCACCTAACGGGCGGAGTAAATCACGCGATATAATATGACGTTGAATTTCAGACGTGCCGTCCCAAATTCTTTCGACCCGGGCATCACGCCAGAAGCGTTCTAATGGCATTTCATCCATCAGACCCATGCCACCGAAAATCTGTATGGCTTCATCTGTGACACGAGCCAGCATTTCTGTTGCATACAATTTGGCACTGGCAATTTCGCGATTGGCATCCAAACCTTCATCCAGTCGCCATGCGGCGGCAAGTGTCAGCCAATCAGCAGCGTCTATTTCGGTAATCATGTCGGCAAGTTTAAAAGAGACCCCTTGGAATTTACCGATTGACTGCCCAAACTGTTTACGTTCGACAGCGTAGGGCAGGGCATATTCAAAGGCCCGTCTAGCCCGTCCAACACTGGTTGCAGCAACCGTTATGCGAGTGCCATAAAGCCAGTCATTGGCCATTTCAAAACCACGGTGAACTTCGCCCAAAATTTGCGCTGCAGGCAAGCGACAATTATCAAAATTAAGGATGCAGTTTTTGTATCCGCGATGGCTGACAGAATTATAACCGGGTCGAATTTCGAAACCGGGCGTGCCTCGGTCAACTAGAAAACAGGTAATTTTCTTACGTTTCCCACGGGGTGATTCTTCTTCGCCAGTAGCAATAAAGACAATAACAAAATCAGCAATATTAGCGTGGCTAATGAAATGCTTGCTACCGTTAACGACCCAATCACCGCCATCAAGTTTAGCGCTACATTGCATGCCACGTACATCTGAACCAGCACCTGGTTCGGTCATAGCAAGTGCATCAAACTTCTCTCCTTTAACGGCGGGCAGTAAATATTTTTCTTTTTGCTCGTTATCGCAGGCCATCAGTATGCCAGAGGGTCGACCAAAGAAAACTGCCAGTCCGTTTGATGCCCGGCCCAATTCGCGTTCGAGTAAAGTGAAGTCTAAGTGACCCAGTCCACCACCACCAAATTCTTCAGAAATATTGGCTGCAAAGTAACCGGCGTCGAGACATTTGTCGCGAATCTCATGCCCAAGCTCTAAAGGCACTTCACCGGTTCTTTCAACTTCGGCTTCATGCGGATAAATTTCTTTTTCAACAAATGCTCTAATCGTATCAACGATCATTTCCTGCTCAAAACTGAGTCCAAAATTCATAATAATTTGCTCTATTTAAGGTAAATCTAAAAACAGTATTTTATGGGTGGCCTTTAATCATCGTTAGCGGCTGACAGTGATTGATCAATTAATTGTTTTTCATAATGGGAAAGTGTTTTTCCTGCGCCCCAATCATTGCCCTTTAATCCATGCATGATTGCGATTAAGTTGTCATCGCGAATTCTCTCCATTTCACGAATCGTCATGTGACCAGACTGCTCATCTGACTGACCTGCTATCAAGTCTACCAGCTCGTCATTGAATTCAGGTACATTCATTAACTTGGTCCAAGGCCACTTTAAACAAGGGCCGAACTGAGCCATGAAATGGCGCATGCCCGCTTCGCCACCAGCAACGCGGTAGGTATCGAACACACCCATTTGAGCATAACGCAATCCAAAACCAAAGCGTACCGCATCATCAACATCTTGAGTAGTTGCAATGCCATCTTTGACTAACCAGAGTGATTCTCGCCAAACTGCTTCTAATAAACGGTCGGCAATAAAAGCTTCAATTTCTTTTTTGACGTGCAAGGGATGCATGCCAATCGCAACATAAATCTCTTTAGCGCGTTCAATAGTTTCTATCGAGGTTTTTTTACCACCAACTAACTCAACTAACGGCAACAAATAAACTGGGTTGAATGGATGAGCGACCAGTAAACGTTCGGGGTTTTGCATGTTGGCTTGTAAGTCAGACGGCATAATTCCTGAGGTTGATGAGGCAATCAGCGCCGACTTAGTTGCAAATTTTTCGATCTCAACATAAACCGAGTGTTTAATATCTAGCCGTTCAGGCACTGACTCGATAATTAATTCGGCATTGTGAACTGCGCCTTCGGTACTATCAAAATAAGTGATTAAACCCTCACTGGTTCGCGTTACAGATATTAACTTTGAATAAGCGTAACGACTGTTTTTTAACACGGCATCAACTTTCTCAGTGGCATCTGGGGCAGGGTCATAAACGGCCACGTTGATACCGTTTTCGATTAGTCGCGCTACCCAACCAGCACCAATGACACCGCCACCAATGACGGCTGCTTTTGATATAATAGGCATAATTCTCTCCGATTACTTGGCAATAGGCGGGCGTTTATTAAGTTGTAACTTTTCGCGTACTTCTGCAGGGGTCATCAAGGTTGCGCCCATGTTGGTTGCAATTGATGCTGCTTTTTCAACCAGTTGCGCATTGGTTGCCAATACGCCTTTTTCAAGCCACAAGTTATCTTCCAGTCCAACACGGATGTTGCCACCAGAGAGCATTGCTGCCGCCACAAACGGCATTTCGTGACGACCGATAGAAAATGCCGAGTGAGTCCAGTTAGCCGGTGTGTTATTCACCATCGCCATGAAGGTATTCAAATCATCAGGCGCGCCCCAGGGAATGCCCATGCACATCTGGATCATCACTGGGTGTTTGATAATGCCCTCTTCTACTAGCTGTTTAGCAAACCACAGATGGCCAGTTTCGAACACTTCAATCTCGGGACGGACCCCTAGTTCAGTCATCATTTGTCCCATCGCACGTAACATACCTGGGGTGTTGGTCATGACGTAGTCGGCTTCAGCAAAGTTCATCGTACCACAGTCGAGAGTGCAAATTTCGGGCAGGCATTCGGCAACATGGGCAACCCGTTCAGTTGCGCCAGCCATGTCGGTGCTAACCAGATTTAAAGGTAATGGATTCTCTGGATCACCAAATACCATGTCACCACCCATACCAGCGGTAAAGTTCAGCACTACATCGGTTGCGGAATCACGAATGCGGTCGGTGACTTCGCGGTATAACTGAAGGCTTCGACTGGGTGCGCCAGTGTCCGGATCACGCACGTGGCAATGCACAATCGCGGCGCCCGCTTTGGCTGCATCGATCGCGCTATTGGCAATTTGCTCAGGGCTCCGCGGTACATGGGGTGAACGATCCTGCGAGCCACCAGATCCTGTGACTGCACAGGTGATAAAAGGCTTCATATTGGGTGCTAAGGGCATGACAAGTCTCCTAAAATTCTATTATTTATTGGTTGATATGATGTCACGGAATTTTAGCGTATGATTGAAAATTCGCGCAATTTTTTTGTCTATTTACGCAATCACGATTCACCAAATGACGATATTCACCGCAAGCGATCAAAGTATAGAGGTCGTGCTCCTATTAATTCCCGAGTCATCCATGATGTCACTGGCATCGACGCTGGATACGATGAGAGCCGCGAATCGAATTGCGAACAAAGTTTTATTTCATTGGAAGATAGTCACGTTAGACGGTCAGCCCGCTGATTTGACCTGCGGTATACCGATCACACCAATTTGCACATTAAATGAGAGTCTGGTCGGCGATGCATTATTTGTAATTGCAGGTTTCAATCACCAAAAATATTTAACTAAAAAAAACCAATTGTTAATAAAGCAAGTCAGTCGAAATTTTAAAGTCATTGGAGGCATTGAAGCAGGCAGTTGGATACTCGCCCGATGCGGACTGCTTAATCAAAAGGCAGCGACAACGCATTGGGAAGATCAGGAGGAGTTTGGTCTTCAGTTTCCATTCGTTGATTTGAAGCCAGACAGATTTGTTATCGATGGTAAGTTTTTCACCACTGGCGGTGCGTCACCCACCTTTGATTTTATGTTGTACTTGATCCGGACTCGCTATGGCTATCCGTTGGCGCTAGAAGTTTCCAGTGCCTTTATTTATGACGGTGTGCATAGCGCGACTGATACTCAACCGCTGGTATCGCTCGGCATGTTGGAAAACAAAGAACCACGAGTTGCGTCAGCGATAAATATCATGGAGCAGCATATTGATGAAGTCATCTCTATCATCAAAATTGCCGAAGAACTAAATCTATCGGTCAGAATGCTCGAGTATCTTTTCAATCAAACTTTAAATCTCGCGCCGGGTGCCTATTATCGAAGACTACGACTCCAAACAGCTCGACGAATGGTGCTTGATACGCGTTTGAAGTTACAGGAAATTGCGATACGAACGGGCTTTAGTTCCCTGTCATCATTTTCGAGAATGTTTAAGCAGTATTATCAGCAATCGCCGGGGCAATGCCGAAAACTGTCAACTGAAACCACGATGGCCAATTGATACGTTATTCGTTGATCGGCACTGATGATGCGCCAATAGCTGAGAAGGAAGTCTCCGGTATTGAACAGCATTAAGCCTGAATTATAGGCATTTCTATCGGTGCACGACGCGTTAACAATTCACAGCCATCTTCGGTGATTACAAGGTTTTCTTCATGTACGATATTTTTTCCGGGAGCAAATTCCAAACCAGGTTCAATGGTCATGACCATACCTGGTTTTAAAACGGTTTTGTCGCCAGGCATATTGGAGGGTGGCTCGGTCAAATGCATACCCAAACCATGACCGAAACGCCCCACGTTATTGCCTGATTTTGCACCCGCAGCGTCTAACACTTTGTTTTGTGCTGCCCATAAATCCTCAGCAGTTATCCCCGGCCTGGCGGCATCAATACCGGCTTGAGTGGCTTGCCAGACGGCTTCGTTGGCGCGTTTTGCTGCATCATTAATGTGTCCAAAAGCGAAGTTCCGATCAAAATCACAAAAATAAGCATCGAACAACAAGCCCGTATCAACAAACATAATTTGGCCATCAGTTTGTGCAATTTCATGGGGTCCAGCAATAATCTGAGTATAGCCACCGAGCCCTGAACAAACGGACACAAATGGTGCGTTGTCAATTCCGCACTCGAATGCAGTTTTTCGGAATTCATGTGCCATCTGCACTTCGGTAGCGCCGTAAGTAACCCGTTCGAGAAAAAGGTCAAAGGTATCACTCCCAATAAGACAGGCTTCACGCACCTTATCGATTTCCAATACTGACTTCACCATACGCAGGCTCCAGATCAGGGGTGAGGCATCGACAAATTCAATGTTAGATATATTTTTTCGAAGCCGATCAAAGTCAATAATGGGCATGCGGATAATCGATTCACGGCCCATTTCCCAACCGATACGACCGAAGCGTCGTGGTAACTCGCTGAGTACACTGTCTAATAAACTGACTCCATCGTCTTCAGGGCGAGGGGCAGGCCAGGTACGGATGTCAGTCACCCAAGTCGTTTCTAATGCTGGCCCACCGATGGATGGCACCACGGCAATAGGCAGGCCCTCTCGAGGCACAACCAAGAAGAACGGTCGAGTGGGACTTTCCCAGAACTGCGAATTAAACCCTGAAAAGTAACGAAAATTTTGTGGTGTGGTTAACACAATGCCATCCATGTCGCTGGATTGCATTTGTACTTGTGCATTTTTGACACGGGTTTCGAATTCGCTGACAGGGAACCCACGTGGGGGAGAGACTCTATTCATTATCATTTAACCTAATTAATGTTGTCTTTGCTTGGTGTTCGGAAAGGAAGGCCCAAAGGCACTTCTAAAAACGCCATTTCGTATTGCTACAGCTTACTCTAACGGGCGCCTTACCGGGTCGTATGGTTAGGTGCCGATCCATATAGCCGGCGCGCATGCCTCAAACAGACTAAGTTTGGCGAACCATAGCATGGGATGGCGCGATGTTTCATCTCAGCTGCGACATCATAAAAAAGGCCGTAAGGCTGGGTATCGGCGCGACGTTCTTCTACCAATGTTGGAATTCGCCTGACAAATGCTCGACTGTCGCTGGCAGAATAATATTTTCTAGCAGAGTAGAGCCGTCACGCTAGAAGGATTCAATTTGTGTTGCGGCTAATAAGGTGGTCATTGAATGTGGTCTGCAGTTGCCGAATGATTTAATAATCTCTGGTTAAAACCGGACTAGTTAAGAAGGCGTTCATTTTTTGGATCATATAAAGGAGTCAGACTAATCTGCGCCTGAATTTTATGCCCCGATACGAGCACTTCACAACAACTATTTTTGAGTGTTTCCTGATTCCAACCACTACCGCTAATCCAACCAAGTCCGACGGGGCCGCCCAGTGTGTGACCGTAGGTTCCGGTGGTGATGCTACCGACGATGTTTCCGTCAAGCAGGATGGGTTCATTATGATAAATAAAATGCTCGCAACCCTTGAGCAATATTTGCACGATTTGCCTATCGACCGTTTTCTGTGCGCTGACAGCATCACTCCCGATAAAACCATTCGGCTTATTAAATTTGCAGGTGAAGTCCAGCCCTGACTCAAGCGGTGTGTCGGTGTAACCTATATCATGGCCCCAATGTCGGTACGCCTTTTCGGTGCGGAGTGATTCCGCCGCATGGAAGCCCACTAGTTTGGGCGGTTTGGATTTTTCACCCGACATGAATAACTCAAATAAATAAGGTGCGAAAGACACATCGACAAATATTTCCCAGCCTAGCTCACCGTTGTAACTAATGCGTTGTGCGCGTACTGCTACTGGCCCTATATCGATATTCTGGCTGGTGCTAAACGGGAAGGCTTGATGCGACAAATCACTATGGGTATAGGCCGTCAGCAATTCACGCGAGCGAGGGCCGCTGATACCCAATACCGCCTGTGAGCTACTGACATCCATGATATGAACATCAGTGTCCTTCGGCGTGTTTTTGCGTAACCATGCCAGTTCAGCTAATCCCGTTGCGGCAGATGTCATCACCATATAACGGGTGTCTTCGAGGCGAACGACCGTGACATCCGCTTCGATTCCGGCGCGTTCGTTAAGCCATTGGGTGTACACCACCCGGCCCGTTTTAACCGCAACATTGTTGGTGCATATTCGCTGTAAAGTTGCCTCGGCATCGCGTCCTTCAACCATAATTTTGAAAAACGGACTCAAGTCGACTAGTCCAACATCATTTCGTATCGCGTTGTGCTCATTTTCCCAGTGTTGAAACCACGGCGTTTTATTGTAACCATAATCGTATTCGGCTTTAACCCCATCGGGTGCGAACCACATGGGGCGTTCCCAACCGACTGACTCACCAAATACTGCACCCGCCTGTTTGAGCTGCTCGTGAACCGGCGACCGACGCAAACCACGCATGGTCTCTCGTTGTTTGTAAGGCCAGTGCATGGCGTAGGTTTCGCTTAAGGTTTCTGGACCGCGCTTGAGTAGGTAATCACGATTCGCCTGAAAAGGCTGCACGCGCCTCACGTCGACATCAACCAGATCACGTGGCGCATGGCCTTTGAGTATCCATTCAGCGAGTGCCATACCCGCGCCAGGGCCATTTTGAATGCCAGAAGAATTAAATCCAGCGGCAACAAATAGCTTATTGATATTGCGATCTTCACCGAGATAATAACGCCCATCAGGGGTGTAACCTTCGGGGCCATTAAAAAAGGTCCGAATACCGACATCGGACAGAGCTGGCACGCGCTCGATACACTTTTCCAACACCGCATCTAGATGATCTTCTGGGTAGGGCAATTCGGTAAATTCAAAGTCACTGGGTATGCCACCCCTTGGATCCCAAGGCATGCCGTTCAATTCCGCAAAACCGATCATTAACTTACCCGCGTCTTCTTTGTAGTAGGCTTGTTCGTCGTATATGCGTAAAACGGGTGTTGGGTCGGTCAGCTTTTGAGTCAGTTCAGGAATCGGATCGCTGACAATATAGAAATGCTGGTTATGTTGAATGGGTAATTGTGTGTTGCTGGCTGCGGCAAAAGATTGACCCCAAATACCAGTGCAGTTAACCACATTATCGGCGCGAATAATGCCTTGCTCCGTTTCAACGCCAACAGCTGTTTCATTTTCTATGATGACCCGAATTACTTCGGTGTTTTCAAATATTTTCGCACCCGCCATGCGAGCCCCTTTAGCGATCGCCATGGTGGTATCGATAGAGTTGGTTTGGCCATCGTCAGGAAAGTGTATCGCCTCAAGAATACCGTCAGGATTTAATAATGGCCACTGAGCCTGAAGCTCATCAATCGACAATGATTGGACACGAATACCCTGACCCAAGGCGACATCCTTGCGGCGGCGTAATTCTTCACAGCGCGCCTCGTTCATTGCAACCGCTGTCGCACCAACACGCTTGAAGCCAGTGGCTTGGCCTGTTTCAGCTTCTAGTTGTTGCATGAGTTCAATGCCATAACAGGCTAAACGAGTGATACAAGGGAAACCATGAAATTGGCTCACCAAACCGGCAGCGTGCCAGGTCGTACCCGAAGTAAGCTGTTTACGTTCGAGTAATATGACATCATGATTAGCCTTAGCCAGATGATAGGCCACCGAGCATCCGACAATACCACCCCCAATGACGATAGTTTGTGTGTGTTGAGGCAAGGGTGTATTCATAGTTAGTCCAATTTAAAGTTAGCCCTAAAAGGCAAACAGGTTCAAATCAATCTGGTATATACCAGTAGCTGAATATGACTGTCAACAAAAATAAACACGCCACCGCGCCTATTTATATTCGTACCCGAGATAAACTCATCGAACAAATAGACGCAGGGCAATTGAAACCCAATGATGCCTTGCCGTCCGAGCGAGTGCTGGCCGAACAGCTGAGTATCAGCCGGATGACGGCACGCCAGGCGCTGGCAGAACTAGAGAAGGTGGGCTACGCCTATAGGCAACCGCGCAAAGGCCGGTTTGTAGCCGACAAACGACTGAGCTATGACATCGGCAATACTTTAAGCTTTGCATCGCGTGCACTACAAAATTCAGTCAACTTGACGATAGAAGTCATCTCTAAATTGACTGAAAAGGCTAGTCCTCATATTGCGCAAAAACTAGGGTTAGAAATCGGTGCGCAGGTGCATGCCTACAAACGTTTGTTTAGAGTGAGTGGCAAGACAGTGTTGGTCGAACAAGAATGGGCCGTCGCCGAATTATTTCCAGATCTGCTAGAGCAAGACCTAAGCCAACCCACAACGTTATTGCACGAAAGCCGTTATGGCGTGATTGGAAGCAGTGGGCGCATTACGGTACGTTGCGCCGAAATCTCTGACGAGGATAGAGCGCTACTCGATGCCGAAACCGCCCCTTTTGGGCTAGAAATGGAATTAACCATATTTGATTCGACCGACACCCCCTTCTGTTATGGCCAACAAACTTGGTGTAGTGAACTGGCCGAATTTACGCTGTTGGCTAAACCAGGGTAATGGCTGAGGTTTAAACTTTGGATGATTAGCCCGATGGCTCAGACGCTCGATAGTGAAAACCGTTAACCAAGGTGTTGTGAATTTGGATTGGGGTGTGTAAACGATGCCAACAGCTAATCACCTAAAATTTATACGTTTTAGCGGGTTCAATCGGTTATCCAATCATTTGAAAATTAAAAAGCAACTAACAAAACCATCAAGCCAGGTCTGAAATACAAAAGTCTTTTGTTTAGAGGCCTTCTTTAGTCGAGTGAAAATAATTGTCGGGTAAGGCTAAAATGGGCGTTTTGGCCGGCTCACCCGCACACTCTCGAACTAGCTTGGGCACTAGGTATCCGGGTAGGGTGGCACATAATTGGCCGACTAATTGCTGTGCGCGTGGCGTTGCTACATCGAAGTGGGCAGCGCCCTCAATTTTATCCAACAGGTGTAGGTAATAGGGCATTGCCCCAGCTTCGAACAAACGCTCGCTTAACTGCTTTAGAGTCTCAAGATCATCGTTGACGCCTTTCAACAATACGCTTTGATTCAACAATGTAACGCCGCATGACTTTATTCTATGCAGTGCCGCAAAAACCTCGTCATCAATTTCTGCCGCATGATTCGTGTGAAGTACCACGATGGTTTGCAGCCGAGAACAGGTTAACCAGTCCAGCATGCCAGAGGTAACGCGCTGGGGAATAACAATCGGTAACCTAGTGTGGACTCGGAGTCGCTTGACGTGTGCAATATCAGCAATGCTGCTGACCAGTTGACGCAATCGATCATCACTATGAATTAATGGCTCACCACCACTAAGAATCACTTCGCTTATGTCGTTGTGTTGACGAATATAATCCAGAGCCAAATCCCATTCGGCCGAACTGTTTTGATTGGCTTGATAAGGAAAGCTGCGACGAAAACAATAGCGACAGTTAATCGCACAACTACCCGCCAGTATGAGCAATACTCGGCCATGATATTTGTGAATAACCCCAGGCATGGTATTGCTATTCGCTTCATCTAGCGGATCGCTGACATAGCCAGGCACCGATAGATTTTCGAGCGCTATTGGTAACACTTGACGTAATAGTGGATCGTATGGGTCGCCGCGTTGAATACGCGAGGCATAAGGTCGTGGCACCCTAAGCGGAAAATCAGAATCAATCGTATCGAGCTCATCGAGACTACCCGGCTTGTTACCCGTAAATTCCAGCAATTCGTCAACACTTCTAATTATCTGTGACAATTCAGATTGCCAATCTCGAGGGGCTAAAAGCGGTATAGGTGAGTGTAATTTTATAGAGGGCATAGCAGATCAGTTTGGCAGAATATTATTGATTCATTCTAGCAATGAACGCTGGTTAAGTCTCAGTCTCTAAGATAGAGTGATATTAAGATATATATAGAATTCACTTTAGTGATTGCCACGTTGTCACGTGAGCTCTTTATTATGACAGCGCTTTGTCTGAACCCTAATGTACTCAAGTATACTTCGGTTCTTGACCCGTGCTACCTGTGATTATGGCTATGGATGACAGGTCTGTCTGTTTTCCAGGAACAAAAACAGATGAAGAAAAAATCACAATTTTTAGCGACATCCTTCATAAAAAAACAACTCGAAATGGTTGAGTGAGATTGACACAAAGCCCTTATCTGGATATATAATTTGAATTGGTTTCACCGATTACCTGACAACCTTAAAGGTGCGCTGTTCCTAATGCAGGCATCAATATTTTTTACGATAATGGCTCTATTAATCAAATTGTTAGGTCAGCATTTACACATTACCCAAATTCTTTTTATACGACAGCTGGGTATGATAGTCATGGTCTTACCTGCGATTATGAGCCATTTTCCAGGGTCACTTCGATCCAAACTGCCAGGCTTACAAACGTTACGTTTAGGGTTTGCTATTATCACTATGCTCTGTACTTTCAGCGCTGTAATTGACCTGCCGTTAGCTGATGCAACCGCGATCTCTTTTGCCAAAAGCTTTTTCATTACCATTTTTGCCGTTTTATTTCTAAAAGAAGTGGTTGGTATTTACCGTTGGAGCGCAGTAGCTGTAGGTTTTGTTGGTATCATGATTATGCTGCAACCGGGCACCGCCGATTTCTCTGTCTACAGCATTGCGGCACTGGTTGGCGCTGCGGGTGCAGGCGCCATTATGATTATTCTGCGCATGTTGTCACAAAAAGACAGTGCCGACACCATCATGTCCTGGTCCGCACTCGGTGTTGGTCTGGTCATGGCAATACCGGGCATTTATTATTGGCAACCACTGGCTACTCTTGAATGGGGTTTGTTAGCCGTTTTGGCCGTCGTTTCTTATTGTGGTCAACGCTGCAATATTTTTGCCTTCAAGCATGGAGAAGCCTCGCTGCTCGCATCGCTAGACTATGGTCGCTTGTTATGGGCCACCTTATTAGGCTATTTGGTCTTTGGCCACTTCCCTGACGCACCCACTTGGATTGGTGCTTCGATAGTGATAACAGCGGCTATCTTTGTTATTTATCGTGAGACCCGGCGCGGACAGAAACGGGTCGATGTACCGACTGAAACCTAATTAAACTAACTAGCTAACCAATGCCCACGTTAAAATATATTTCAAATTACTCTCAGCAAATAAAAGACCAAGTGGTCGAGTTGGTGGCAAAAAATAAATTGGCAGACTATCTACTCAACCAATACCCTACAGCGCATCAATTTGTGAATGATAAGTCTTTGCGAGAATATGCACTGTCCATTAAAAACCAATATATTAAAAAGTCCTCACCATTAAGTCAGGTTATTTACGACCCTAAAATCCACGTCATAAATAATGCACTGGGGTTACATACGTTTGTTTCTCGAGTACAGGGAAACAAATTAAAGAGTAAAAATGAAATTAGAGTGAGCGATGTATTTAGAAAATCACCAGAAGCCTTTTTAAAGATGATTGTTGTTCATGAGCTGGCTCATCTTAAAGAAAAGGAACACAACAAAGCTTTTTACAAACTCTGCTGTCATATGGCGAGTGACTATCATCAGCTTGAGTTAGACATGCGACTATACTTGACTCAATTAGCGTTGAATGGTGATATTTATTGAATCCTTTAACTAAAGATAACGTTATCTAAATCGATTAAGTTAAGGTATCAGCGGATGCAGGTAAAGACCACCACTTGATAAAGCCAATATTAAAGTCTCAACGGGTTGTGACATTGATTATAATAACGCCATATTTGGTACTCAAGGTTACGAACTCTTTTGACACTGTGCTGATCTTGACTGCAACAAAATCAACGGAATGAAAAGCAGCAGAAAATTTCTTTTCGACAATCATTGAGTCTGAATAGAACTCTCAGTTAAAGGGTGGTAGTGTTTTAAATTTGGATCTAGACAATATCTTTCGACATTAAACCGTTTAGTTAAAATATGCGTAAAACAGATAAAAAAAAAGATAATCAACTCAGACTTAAATTAACGGATGTTTGTGAAGTTGCTTTAAAAGAAATCGAAGGTTTTCAATGGTTAACGCATACAGTTAATTACTCTGAGTTTCCGAAAAGTTTAAAAATTGTGTGTGTGTTTGATACGAATGAAAACCTCAATTTTTTTATGACCCAAAAAAGTAAGGTTGAACTGACGTCCCTAGTACAGACAAAGCTTTATGAAGTCGATGTTCAATTGAAACAATCCGTTGATTATATGGTGTATGACACAGAGCAAAACTGTGAAAAAGAACATCGTGGTCAATGGGCCGATCGGCTGAGTTGAAGGGCTAAGCGAGAGGCATAAATACATTTTGTGACGGTGATGTGGGTTAATGTTTAATTCACTTTATTCAGCCGTCTGAATGGGCAATTTTTGGGGTATCAATTATGAACTTGGATAAATCAACAAAGCGCATCGCCAAGTGGGTTAAAAAGGGGTTTCAAGGTTATCCTCAGATATCACTTGCTTACTTTGGTGAAACAACTGATTTTGCGACCGAAGTTGTGGTTGGTTTCATATCAGAAGAAGGTGCTGAAGCTCAGCAACAAAAGTTTACGAGCGAGAGTGATGTCAGACAAGATGAAACTATCCAAACCACTTTACTAAAGGTCATTGAGCGGGCAGATGCGAAGACGGTTCTAGAAGTTGAAGGTGTTTCAATCATTCAAAAATAGGGGTGCGAAGTAACGTTCGATGTTATTGGTGTCTGAAATAATTGAACGCCAGCCTCTAAGCCATGGCTAAGTGGTTTTGAATACCCTGAATGCTGTCTTCACTTCGGTGATTTACGTATAGCACGGTAGTTTCGAGGCCTTCACAGATCTTTTCTATCAGCGCTAATACCAACTGTCGGTTCAAGTCATCTAGCCCCAAGCAGGGTTCATCCAAAATCAATAGCGAGGGATGTTTTACCATAGCACGGGCTATTAATATCAGCCTCTGATCACCAAAAGACAATTGGTTAAAGGGTTCGTCCGCACGAGGGCTCATACCGAGTAACGACAGCCAATGATCGGCGATACTTTTTTGTTCGTCGCTATATTGTTGATAAATTCCGATGCTGTCATAAAAGCCAGAAATAATCGCATTACGCACGCTCACGGTAACCCGATACTCCCATTGCAATGCACTAGACACATAGCCTAGGTGCTGTTTAATTTGCCAAATACTTTCACCATTGCCCCGTTGCATTCCAAAAACAAAAATATCATTGATATAGCATTGTGGGTGATCGCCAGTAATTAAATTTAATAAGCAGGTTTTACCACTGCCGTTAGGGCCAGTGACTTGCCAATGCTGACCTGCTTCGATAGTCCAGTCAAGATCAGAAAAAATAACATTGTTGCCATAAGCGACTCGGACTTGACGCATCCGTACTAGAGGGTGCTTGTTATCAAGCGAGGAGACCTGGAGATGTTCAGTGGCAGCCGGTATTGATAAGTTTGTTGTTTTGAGGTGCATGAGCTGAGTTAAATTAACCATCGCATTATCGTCTTTTGTATTAATTTCCAAAGCGATTGTGGCTTGGTTAACGTAGGCTATATGGCTAATAAAGTCGGGTATTTCATCTAATCGATTCAGCACCATGACAATGGGCGTCTGTAACGCAATGTCGTTGAGTAATTGTTGTAAATAAAGGCAGGCATTTGCGTCCAGTCCCTCGAAAGGCTCATCTAAAATTAATAATTGTGCTCGGCTGGTCAAGGCCCTAATTAGCATTAACTTGCGCGACTCACCAGAGGATAACTTGCGAAAGCCTCTGTCGAGCAAGCCTTCGAAATTAAAAGCGGTTATCAGTCTTTGTTGCAACAGGGAATCAGTACAGGTTTGATCGAGTAGCTCCCGAACTGGCGTGCCGACCGCGACTACATCTAATAAATCAGCATCATCTTTTTTAAGTTCGGCTTCGATTAGTTCTGCCTGTGCCTCAAATGACGCAATCGCTACTGGTTGAGGCAAACCATTTATTTCACCCGAAATGATATCACCAGCACCCGTTAATAGGGCTGCCAATGCCGACTTACCCGACCCATTGGTGCCAACGATTGCCCAGTGTTGATTTGAAGTGATTTCCCAGTTAATTGAGTTAAGACTAAAATAGGTCTCAAACTGAACACTGAGGTTAGAGAGGGTAATCTTCATGATATTGCTATCGTAAATATTAAAGAGGCGTGATTATCCCCAATACGAGGAATGCTGCAATAGTTTAACCCTTTATATTGAGGGAGTCTTTAGGCCTAATGTTTGATCATTACTTTTTTATCTTACAGCGGTGAGTTAAATCGAAGCTATATAGACTAAATGTGATAATTAATCTTAATCATTATCTCTAATCCGTTAAAATAACTTTTGGACTGGCATTTAAAAATACGGCTTTATTTAACGTGGTCATTCTAATGGCATTCAGTACAACGGATTCATACAGCCAATAATAGAAGCCACCTTCATAGACGCTATATCGCCAATCATACTTACATTGGATCCATGTATTATCTATCGAACCTAGGGTTTTAAAGTTTTGATCAGAACCTATCGTAGCCGCGTACCCAAGGAGATTATTATCTAAGCAAACTTGAAATCGATCGAATTTGATCTTCCCATTATGACAATCAGAATAGGTCATCCGATCACCGGACAAGTCATCTCCGTGCTGATCTATGACACATTGGTTGTCGAGACTGTAAAAGGCAGGAGGGAATTCTATGGGGTGTTGATCCGGTAGCGCGGCCCTTTTTGCGATACATTCTTCGGTCCTTTCACTCTTATCCCATTGTTTAATAATGGTTTGTAATACTAAAATACTCATATTCAGTTTTTGAAGTTGATAGGTTGACTTTTCATTTTGGTTCAGCTTTGCTTAATTGTTAGATTCTTTATTCTAGCACTCATTGTTACAAGTAAATTGATGGCTGTTTTTTGGCGGTTATGACTGAGTTAGCGGTCAGTTTTGAATAGTGTGCTTGATATTTTTGCAGAGGAAACTTTCTTTCTATGATGATCCTTAGGAAATTTTTTTGATCAAAGTGTTTATTAATTATCAGACTATCGCTAACCTTGCAGATGCAGAAATAAAGATTTGACCAGCCTAATAATGCAACAGGTTGGCAATTATAATATTTAACCTTTAGTGATGATTTTTGGCGCTAGGCAAAACAAGATGACGAGTTTTGAATACTCAGCGTGGAATCCCGGTATTGAGACTGAAATACCTGCTGGTTATAAAAATCAGGAAACGATTTACCTGTCTGAGAATACGGCGACAGCCTTTGACGAGATTTTGGAATTGGCTCAAATGACTGGATTAAGCCATGAAGAATTGATCCACTTTCATCCCGAACGTCTCATATTGCACGAAGTTATTATTCGAATTACTGCCGAAATCGCTATTGTTGACAGTGATGAGGAGGCAGACCTTGGTATTACCTTCCGTCAAATAGCGGATAAAATTCTTCACACCTATATTCAGCCCAATATTGATGACATCCGAAATAGTTACCAAGCTATGCAACAACACGCTAAGTTTTTTATCGAGAAGGAATTGCAGGATTCACTGTCCACTCTCAACGTTGCAACTAACCATCATAAAATACCACTACTGAAGAGGATCTGGCCGTTTGGTAATACCCAAAAGGATCAAGTGACACGCTCCCCTTTAAGCCAACAGGAGCGAGAATTTAAAATAGTCAGTGGATTTAAACAAAAAGAGCTCAATGCTGACAATCCATTAACTTCGGCGATCTATCGAAGCCTCACTCGCGTGCTCGGTGCCATTGCTAATCAACGGGGTTATCTGGGACAGGATATAGCTTTGTTGACTAAATTATCAACACGTCATGTTGGTTACTACTATGGTTCGCGCTTAATTGGTGAAATGGTGCAACCCTTAATATTAAGAGCCATTGCTGAACAGCGTTATCCAGAGTTACCGGATGCAGATGAGGCAATTTTGATCAGTTTAAAAGGGACCTCGGCGGCGGGTAAAAGCTCGTTACGCCCCAGACTGCGTCAAATTATGACAAAGATTGGAATTGCACATAACGGCTACGCTACCATCAGCCCCGATATTTGGCGACGAATGCTGTTGGATTATGAATCGCTGGGTGATGCCTATAAGTATGCGGGGCGATTGACCAGCCATGAAGTGAATATCATTGACTCTAAACTCGATCAATATATTCGGCGTAAAGCTGACAAACGACAGGCTATACCGCACTTAATGGTCGATCGGTTTCGGTTTGACAGTTTTAATAGCGCCAAGATAACGAGAGTGTTGCATAAGACCTACGTTAAATATATTAACACGATGTATATGTATTTTATTATTACGCCTCCTGAATCCACTGTGGAGCGAGGCTGGACGAGAGGTTTAGAACGGGGTCGCTATAAATCAGTCGAAGATTTCTTAGCTCACAGTGTTGAGGCCTACGAAGGTATTCCGAAGTTGTTGTTTAAATGGTTATCTTATAATCAGCCAAAATTTATTTTCGAATTTTTAGATAATGATGTTCCTATCGATAATTTTCCACGATTAATAGCCAATGGGTCGCAAGGCAGCCTGAATATTTTTGATCCGATGGGGTTCGTTAACATTGAGCGTTACCAAAAAATTAATATTAAAGCGTCAACCTCTGCCGAAGTTTACTCTGATAAGCATAAATTTGTGGTTGAAAAGAATCTGGAATTCTTGAGATCATGTCTTTTAAAAGTAGAGAAGGTTCACTTCATTGATCCTGATTCTAACAGGATCTATTTGAGCTCAAACAAAGGGTGCCTCAAGGTTGAAGAGACCAGCTGTTTTGAATCAATTTTACTCAAATCTCAAGACTATCAGTCCCTTTTTAAGCACCTGTTATGATAAAGAAATCAAACACAGTGGAGTGAAGCGCTAATCAAAGGCTCTGTGGATGTGTTAGTTGTGCGCAATCCCATAAAGCTTGCAGTAGTGGATCTTTAATACGGGCTTTTAATACACATAGGCTCAAGGTAAAGGGTTGAAGATCAGTTAGCCAAGGTAAGACCCTCACCGTATCACGCTTTGGGCTATGCTCAATGACTAACTCGGGTACCACCGCAACGCCAAAGCCGAGGCTGACCATCGATACCACGGCTTCATGACCAGCAACCTGAGCGTAGATATTAGGCTTTTCTCCTAACGCACTTAAACGGGTTAACAATTGCTCGCGTGCGAGGCCTCGTTCTGCCAGCACCATGGGCATCTCCACCCAATTAGGTTCAGAATTTTGGGCAATGATCTGGTCAATTTGTTGGCTGAGTGGGCTGGGAGTTTTTGGGCCAATTAATCTCAGAGGGGTCGTTCGTAATGCAAGGAACGCAAGCTTGTCAGGTAAAATAGCTGGCGTTGCCACTATGGCACTATCATCTTGACTGGCTAGCACACGCTCGACACCATCGGCTTGATCACCGGTACGCAGTTTAAGCTCGATTCCAGGACAGCTTTCGCGCATCTTCGAAAGTATTTGCGTGAGCATGCTATAGCTCGCTGTCACTGAGCCAAATAAACTCACCTCCCCATGCAAACGGGTTTGGCTGGCGTTCAAATCGGCTCGCACTTGTTGCCAATCACTCAAAGCCTTGTGGGCATATTCTTGGAAATGTCGACCGGCGGGGGTTAATCCGACCTGGCGGTTATTCCGTTCGAATAGTTTGTGTCCAATTCCGGCCTCTAAACGCTGTAGTTGGCGGCTAATGGCTGAGGGTGTTAAATTGCAATGCGTTGCAGTTTGACCAAAATGAAGTGAATCAGCTAAATGCAAAAATATTTGTAATGTCTTCGTGTCCATGAAATCAGGTCCATTGGCCTTCTCATCAGATACTCTGGCTAAGCTCTTGCAGTGATTAATATGCAACGCAATATAGCAAATATTTCATTTTACGCAACATGATAAGTGGTGCATTATGCGACGGTCAAATTTTAATTCAGGAATTCTCATGCGTGAAAACTACTTTAATACCTTGCCGCTGCGGTTACAGCTCGAAGAATTAGCAAAATGTCGGTTCATGGGCAAAGATGAATTTGCCGATGGCGTTGACTACATCCGTGGCAAAAAGATTGTCATCGTTGGTTGCGGTGCTCAGGGCTTAAACCAGGGTTTAAACTTGCGTGATTCTGGTCTTGATGTGAGCTATACACTGCGGGCTGCAGCTATTGCTGAAAAGCGTCAGTCATTCAAGAACGCGTCTGAAAATGGTTTTACAGTGGGTACTTATGAAGAGCTGATCCCAACGGCTGATATCGTTATGAACTTAACACCTGATAAGCAGCATAGTGCGGTGGTAAATGCGGTTATGCCAATGATGAAAGACGGTGCAACGCTTGACTATGCGCACGGCTTTAATCTAGTCGAAGAAGGCATGAAAGTGAATAAGAATATTACGGTTGTTATGATGTGTCCAAAATGTCCAGGGTCAGAAGTTCGTGCAGAATACGTTCGTGGTTTTGGCGTACCCACGCTAATTGCGGTTCACCGTGAAAATGATCCCAATGGTGATGGTATGAAGATAGCCAAAGCATTAGCGGTTGGGACCGGTGGTCATCATGCGGGTGTTTTACAATCATCACCTATCGCCGAAGTAAAGTCTGACTTGATGGGCGAGCAAACCATTCTTTGTGGCACTCTGCAAACAGGCTCGATACTTTGTTATGACAAGATGGTTGAAGAAGGTATTGATCCTGGCTACGCCTCTAAGTTTATTCAGTATGGCTGGGAAACCATTACCGAAGCACTCAAGTATGGGGGTGTTACCCATATGATGGATCGCTTGAGTAATCCTGCAAAAATTAAAGCTTATGAGTTATCAGAAGAATTAAAAGACTTGTTACGACCCCTGTTTCAAAAGCATCAGGACGATATCATGTCAGGTCATTTTTCTAGTGGAATGATGGCTGACTGGGACAACGATGATGCTGATCTTTTAAGATGGCGTGCAGCAACAGCAGAAACGGGTTTTGAAAAACAAGCGGCTGGTGATGTAGAAATATCTGAACAGGATTATTTCGACAAGGGTATTGTGATGGTTGCTATGGTTCGAGCGGGTGTTGAGCTCGCCTACGAAACTATGGTTGAAGCGGGTATTGTTGAAGAGTCGGCTTACTACGAATCACTCCATGAAACGCCTTTAATTGCTAATTTAGTGGCACGTAAAAAGCTTTATGAAATGAATGTGGTTATTTCTGATACAGCTGAATATGGTTGTTACTTATTTGATCACTTAGCCCGTCCGTTGTTGGCAGAGAAGTTTATGCCTTCTATTAAAACTGACGTTATTGGTGCTGGCTTGGCTAACAACAACGCGAGCGTCGATAACAAAACGTTAGTCGATATCAATGCTCAGTTGCGTGGCCATTCAGTCGAAATAGTGGGGCAGAAGCTTCGTGGCTACATGACGGGCATGAAAGCCATTGTATAGTCGATGACGACAACTTAATTCTCACCAAAGGTTTCACCCAAAGGAGTAAGCGCGAATTTCGTTCTTACTCCTTTTTTTTTGCTGAAGCCGGTGATAATCGATAGCACTCTAAAACGTGAATACCCTTAACGACCAGATTGAAATCGGGTCTGTTGAATTACTTTTTGTCATCAAACTGTCATAATAAACCCGTATATATTTGGAGCCTTAATGAAGTGATTTTCCTGCATTTATGAAGGTACTAATTTTATGAGGATACTAGTAGTTGAGGATGATACCGATATTAGGGAGTTGATTTGCCAGTCTTTAACTCAGGCTGATTATCAAGTTCAAAGTTGCATGGACGTTAAATCTGCCCGCCAATTGGTCGAAACCTTTAGGCCAGACTGCCTGGTGGTTGACTGGATGTTGCCTGATACCAGTGGTGTTGAATTGATCCGATGGTTACGCCGCCAACCAAACTATGCCCAAGTTCCTTGCTTGATGCTGACCGCGCGTTCTCAGGAGTCAGATAAAATTACTGGTTTAGAGTCTGGTGCAGACGATTACATGACGAAACCAATGTCTCTACGAGAGCTTCAAGCACGCGTGAAAGCGCTTTTAAGGCGACCGTCGGCCTACATTGAAGCCAGTGACATGATTATAGTTGGCCCGATTAAATTGAATTTGAGTAGTTATGAAGTCAAGATAGCTGACACATCGCTTGACTTATCGCCTACCGAATACAAATTGCTGAAATTTTTTATGCGCAACAAAAATAAGGTGTTTTCGCGAGATCAAATTCTGACAGCGGTCTGGGGAGAAGATGCTTACATTGGTGACCGGACAGTGGATGTTCATGTACTAAGATTGCGTAAGGCTCTCAAAGCCTTCAAAATTGACGCCATGATTAGCACTGTTCGCGGTGCCGGTTATCGTTTCGTTGAGCAAGTCAATTAGTCATATAAAGTTGAAATTAAAGTGAAGAAAATCTGGATTACTGAACGCCTCATATTGATTTTAGCTTTGTTTGCAGCGATAGGTATTAGCGTATTTACGAAAGACTGGATTCTCTCAGTGTTGGTGGTACTGGTAGGTTATATTGGTTGGTTATACTATCGATTAATTCGTCTAGAGCAGTGGTTATCGCGAGGCACCAAAGTCAGTGAAGTGTTTGATGACAACGGTTTTATCGGCATTATTGTGCAGCATTTGTATCGCCAGAAGAAACACAGCAACGAGCGCAAAAAACGAACCAAAGATATTTTAGGGCGATTGAATCGAAATATTGCTGCATTGCCTGATGCGACTGTTTTACTCAATCAATATCGACAGATCGAATGGTGTAACGAACCTGCCCAGTATTTACTCGGAATACACGGCCGAAACGATTTAGGTCAACGTATTACTAATTTAATTAGGCATCCCGAATTTTCGAGCTATCTGGATGCACCTGAAGCTCGGCAGTATATAGAAGTCCGGGCGCCAGGCGATACTGAGTTAACTATTCAAATACGCATCGTGCGTTTTGGTGATGACCAAACCTTATTGATCGCCCGAAACAATAGCGATCAGGCACTATTACAGGAAGGGCTGAAAAATTTTGTTGCTAATGCATCACACGAATTGAAGTCTCCATTGACGGTTATTTCTGGTCATTTGGAAATGCTTGAAAACGAAAAAGAATTAACAGAACAGGGTCAAAAATCATTAAAAACTGCCCAGCGTCAAACCCATAAAATGACAGGCTTGGTGGAAGACCTGTTATTGCTATCACAGGTTGAGAGCTATCAGTTGCAGGCTGATGAGGGTAAACGAATTGATTGTCATGCGTTAACAAGGAATATCATTGCTGCACTGGATGTTAGTTTGAATAAAGGGAGGATTGAGTATAGTGCGGATGAACTATTCTGGTTGTTAGGCGTAAAGGTAGAGGTCGAAGGTATTTGTATCAATTTGATTGAAAACGCCTTGAAATATTCACCAGAGAAAACGAGCGTATCGGTCAGTTGGTCACTTAATCCGCAGGATGAATTGTTGTTTAGTGTGAGTGATTGTGGTGCCGGCATTAGCTCGAACGATTTGCCTTATATAACCGAACGCTATTATCGTGGCAGTCTTACCGGCAACGAATCGTCGACTGAAGGCTCTGGCCTTGGCTTATCCATTGTACAGCAGGCTGCGAACAAGCACGGAGCAACATTAATGATTGATAGTGATCCGGAGCGTGGCAGTTGTTTTACGATTAGTTTTCCTAGTTATCGCGTTTTAAAACGATCAGAAAAGTCTACAGTCATTAACTTTGGGGATTATCAGTCTCTATAGTTTGGCGATTTATCCCTTTTAACAATCCTCTTCAGCTTGATTGTCATATAACTGTAACAATCAACGTTCATACTATTTAAATGAAACAATCAACTGGTCATTTCAAACTAAATAATTCAGGAGTTCATATGAAGAAGTTAATGCTCGTAACAGCCCTTGCTGCCATGACGGTTAGCAGTGTTCAGGCCGCTGGCAGAGACACAATTAGTGTCGTTGGCTCATCAACAGTCTATCCCTTTGCAACCGTTGTGGCAGAAAGTTTTGGAAAGAAAACTCACTTTAATACACCTAAAATTGAATCGACTGGTTCGGGTGGTGGGATGAAATTATTTTGCTCTGGGCTTGGTGTTGATTCACCCGATATCACTAATTCATCAAGGGCAATGAAAAAATCTGAATACGATAAATGCCAGAAAAACGGTGTCACTGATATTACTGAAGTGCATGTTGGATTTGACGGTATTACGATTGCAAATTCAAAGGAATCTGAACAGTTTAAGTTGACTCGTAAAGACCTATTCCTCGCATTAGCGCTGCAGGTACCTAACCCAGATGGTAGCAAGACGTTGGTCGATAATCCTTACCAAAAATGGAATGAAGTGAACGCTGACTTACCTGCTGTTCGCATTGAGGTGCTTGGACCACCGCCAACCTCGGGTACGCGTGACGCATTTTCTGAGCTGGCATTAGAAGGTGGTTGTAAAAAAATTGACTGGATCAAGGCGATGAAAAAAACAGACAAGGTAGCCTACAAGACCGTTTGTCATAGTATGCGTGAAGATGGTCGTTATATCGAAGCGGGTGAAAATGATAACCTGATTGTACAGAAACTGGTGCGAAATCCTAACGCATTGGGTATTTTTGGTTACTCTTTTTTAGAGCAGAATGATGACAAGGTTCAAGGTTCTATTATAGAGGGACAGCAGCCAGAATTTGAATCGATCGCTGATGGTAGCTATCCGATATCTCGTCCTTTATTCTTTTATGTTAAAAACGCACATACTGCTTCGATTCCAGGTATTAAAGAATACCTGGAAGAATTCACTAGTGAAGCGGCTATGGGTGATAACGGTTATTTGCTAGACAAAGGGTTAATACCATTGTCAGCTGAAGTGCGAGCCGAGTTACGTAAAAACACCAGTGCGGGAACGCGTTTAGTAATGAATTAATCGGTGCTTTTTGATACAATAAAAGCAAGCATCTAACTTCGGTTAGGTGCTTTTTTGTATTGTCTTTTAGTTTAGTGTGATTAATCAGCCACCGTTATTCTTTAGTGAGTAATCCGTAATGAATAAGCAGGAATACTAAATAATTATGCAGGTCACTTCTTTATTTTTGATGATCGTCGGCCTTGGGTTGTTGGCATTTTTTCTCAGCTTTCAACGCTCAGCGAGATATAATGGCCCGACTCGCTTGCGGTCGCTACCTCATCACTACGCCAGTTTAACAGCGGTTTGGACAGTCTTTCCTGCTTTGTTGTTAATGATAGTCTGGAGCATTATCGAACCGAGTTACTTGCAACAAAAAATAGAAGCTAGCTTAACCACTGAAATTGCGGATCAATCATCAGATGCAATAGGCCTTTACCTCAATAGAGTTCATCTTGCGATAGCAAGCGGAACGGTTGATGCTGACCCTGTTGTTCAATCATTAGTCGTCGCTTACGAAAAGGCAGCATTGCAAAGCCGCTATTTAAATACGGCGATGGTATTGGTTTTATGTCTAGGCGGTATAACTTTAGGCCTTAGCAAAATATTGTTTAAGGTGCATGCACGGGTTGGTATTGAACGACTGCTAAAGGCCTTTCTAATTCTATGCTCTGGGGTGGCGATAGTGACAACTATCGGCATTGTATTGTCCGTGTTGTTTGAATCAATTCGGTTCTTCAATGCGGTATCTGTTTTTGATTTTATGTTTGGCACTTCCTGGAGCCCTCAGACATCCATTCGGTCTGATCAGGTTGGCTCTAGTGGTAGCTTTGGTGCGGTACCGTTATTTTTAGGTACCCTGTTAATTTCACTGATTGCGATGGTTATCGCTGTGCCAGTGGGTTTAATGACAGCGATCTATCTGAGTGAATACGCAACAGGAAAATTTCGTACAATTGCAAAACCTACCTTAGAGGTTTTAGCGGGAATCCCAACCGTTGTTTATGGTTTTTTTGCGGCATTGACAATAGCCCCTTTTATTAGAAATGTTGGCGAATCAATAGGTCTTAGCGTGGCCTCAGAGAGTGCATTAGCCGCAGGTATTGTTATGGGCGTGATGATTATACCTTTTGTATCGTCCCTATCGGATGATGTCATTAGAGCGGTGCCACAATCGATGCGTGACGGGTCTCTAGCGTTGGGTGCAACACGTTCAGAAACGATCAAAAAAGTGATTATTCCAGCCGCCTTGCCAGGCATTGTTGGCAGCGTGTTGCTTGCCGCATCGAGGGCGATAGGTGAGACGATGATCGTTGTCATGGCGGCTGGTTTAGCGGCTAATCTGACGGTTAACCCATTAGAAGCGGTCACGACTGTAACCGTGCAAATTGTCACACTGCTGACAGGCGATCAAGAGTTCGATAGCCCGAAAACATTAGCCGCATTTGCGCTTGGGTTAATGCTATTTGTCACTACTTTATTACTCAATGTCATCGCATTGCATGTTGTGCGCCGATACCGAGAACAATATGAATAATACTGAAACTGTCAAAGCAGGATTGAAAAAACGCTATGCTCGGGAAAAGAGATTCCAGTTTTATGGCAAGGCTGCAGTCATGTCGGGTTTTGTATTTCTGATTTTCCTTTTGTTTGATATCACTACAAAAGCGATACCTGCGTTTAGCATTACCGAAATCCTGCTCGAAGTGCCAATGGATCGAAGCAGTTTAGGGTTATCAACTGACACGAGCGTCAGTATTGATGATGAAGCCATAGCTGCTATTGATTACGCTGGCTTAGTCAAAAAATCACTACGATCGCAGTTTCCTGAAGCCACAAAGCGCAAAGATAAAAAACTACTATATCGCTTAATGTCGGGTAGTGCTGAGTACGAGTTAAGGCAGTTAATAATTGATGATCCTGGGTTAATAGACGGAGAACCTTTGTCGATCTGGTTTAAAGCGGATGATGATGTTGATACTTTTTACAAGTTGAAGCGAAACACCAGCCGAATCAAAGCTCAACAAGTCGAGTTTATAGCGTCACTAAAAACTGAATCCCGAATTCGTACGGCGTTAAACTGGGATTTCTTCACTAATGGTGATTCACGCGAACCAGAACAAGCGGGTATCAAAGGTGCCTTACTGGGTTCATTCTGGACGTTATTGGTTACGCTAATGGTATCGTTACCCGTGGGTATTGCCGCAGCGATATATCTGGAGGAGTTTGCGCCACAAAATCGACTTACCGATTTCATAGAAATTAATATCAATAATCTTGCCGCGGTGCCGTCGATTGTGTTTGGTTTATTGGGACTGGCAGTATTCATTAACTTCTTTGGCATGCCACGCTCGGTTCCACTGGTTGGCGGTCTGGTGCTATCTTTGATAACTTTACCAACGATTATTATTTCTAGTCGTGCTGCAATAAAGTCAGTACCACCATCCCTTAGAGAGGCTGCGTTAGGTCTGGGTGCATCGCATATGCAAATGGTTTTTCATCACGTATTACCACAGGCAATGCCAGGTGTTTTAACGGGTGCCATCATTGGTATGGCTCAAGCATTAGGCGAGACGGCGCCCTTATTGATGATTGGTATGGTTGCTTTTATTGTCGATGTGCCTGACGGTGTATTGGATTCAGCAACGGTTTTGCCCGTTCAAATATTTTTATGGGCGGACAGTCCCGAGAGTGCTTTTACGGCGCTGACAGCAGCAACGATACTCGTGTTACTGGCCTTTTTGACAGTGATGAATGCCCTAGCCATACTGCTTAGAAATTATTTTGAGCGTCAACGTTAAATATCAACATTTAAGATGGCTTCATAGGTTGGATAAAAACATGCAGCAGAGAAATAAAAAAACGGCTTCTCCCAGCTTAAGCCTCGGGAATTTCGCATCCACTATTGGTGAAAACCTATTAAACGACGCTAAAATTTCAACGCGTGATGTGAATGTCAGCTATGGCGACAAGCAGGCAATTTACGATGCTTCATTGGACATCGGGCGTAATCAAGTTATTGCTCTAATTGGACCTTCAGGCTGTGGTAAATCGACTTTTTTGCGATGTCTTAATCGTATGAACGATACCATTGGGATCTGTAAAGTGAGTGGCAAGCTTATGCTTGATGGTGAGGATATTTATGCTAAAAAAATGGATCCAGTTTTATTAAGAGCACGAGTAGGTATGGTTTTTCAAAAGCCCAACCCCTTCCCAAAATCAATATACGATAATGTAGCTTATGGGCCACGGATTCATGGTCTCGCTCGGAGTAATGCAGAGGTAGACGAAATTGTTATTACCAGCTTGGAAAAGGCTGGCCTTTTTGAAGAAGTGAAAGATCGATTGAATGCACCAGGCACCAGTTTATCGGGTGGACAACAACAACGGCTTTGTATTGCACGCACCATTGCAGTCAGCCCTGAAGTTATATTGATGGATGAGCCCGCTTCCGCACTGGATCCGATAGCGACTGCTATTATTGAAGAGCTGATAGATGAGCTTCGTCAAAATTACACCATCGTAATCGTAACGCATTCGATGCAGCAGGCCGCAAGAGTGTCACAACGGACGGCATACTTTCACATGGGCAGAATTGTTGAGGTGGGTGATACTAACCGAATATTCACCAATCCGCGCCATGAAATGACTGAAAACTATATCACTGGAAAATTTGGGTAATCGATATGAATCAAGATACACCATTAGGTGGGCATATTTCCAAACGGTTCGATAACGAATTGGAAGACATGCGTCATCAGGTTTTAGCCATGGGTGGATTGGTCGAAACCCAAGTAGCGAATGGACTCAGAGGCTTATTTGAATCAGATTCTGAATTAGCGCGGCGAGTGGTACAGGATGACGATAAAGTCGATCGCATGGAAGTTGATATCGACGACCAATGTCTAAAGATATTGGCTCGAAGACAACCAGCAGCAAGCGATCTCCGTTTAGTGGTGGCGATCATTAAAACCATTAATGACCTTGAGCGGATTGGTGACCAGGCAGAAAAACTGGGCCGTAATCAACTAGAGCTTATAGATGATGACGCGGGATCATCACATTGTATGAAGTTAGAGCACCTCGGTAATCTAGTCAGTAAAATGCTCAATAAAGCACTCGATAGTTTTGCCCGAATGGATGTTGACGAAGCGCTGAAAACCATCGGTTTGGATGAGAAAATAAATGCTGAATTTGATGGCATGATGCGACAATTAATTACTCACATGATGGAAGACCCAAGGACTATCCGAAACGCTCTGCGGGTATCTTGGTGCGCTCGGGCATTGGAGCGCATCGGTGACCATTCAAAAAATATCTGCGAACACGTAGTATTCTTAGTCAGGGGTAAAGACGTACGTCACATTGGACTAAAAGAACAGGTTGAAATGGTATCGGAATAAACTACTGAACGTCAAAATAATAAGGTTCAGAATTAGAGGCCAAAATTAGTATCGTTAGATTTTGGCCTCTAGCCATTTACTTTTTTATTATAAAGTAATGGGCTTAAATTCGACTAATGGATCAACCTCTGCTTCGTAATCGATACCATTGATACCAAAACCAAACAACTTTAAAAACTCACTTTTATAGAGCGGATAGTCAGACATCTCAGACAAGTTCTCACTGGTAATCTGAGGCCACAAGTCGCGACAGGCTTGTTGCACATCCTCACGCAATTCCCAGTCATCTAGTCTTAGTCGGTTATTGTCATCCACCAGTTCTGCAGGCTTTAAATTATTGTAGAGCCGTTCAGCAAACAGGCGGTAGATTTGATCCATACACCCCTCGTGAATATCTGCCTGACGCATGACTTTAAACACCATCGACAAGTACAACGGCATGACTGGAATGGCAGATGAAGCCTGAGTAACAACCGACTTAAGTACGGCTACATTGGCACCACCGCCATGAGGTGAAAGCTTAACGTTCAAAGCATGGGCAGCCCGGTCAACGTCTTCTTTGGCCTTACCGAGCGCACCATGCCAGTAGATAGGCCAGGTAATATCGGACCCAATATAAGAATAAGCAACGGTACGAGCCTTATCAGCTAGTACACCCGCATCGGACAGTGCATTGATCCATAGCTCCCAATCTTCACCACCCATGACGGTAACGGTATCTGCAATTTCTGCCTCGTTAGCGGGTTCGATTTCAGCATTAATGATGACATCACGGCTGGTATCAATCGCAGTAGAGCGATAAGTCTCGCCGATAGGCTTAAGAGCAGATCGAATTACTTCACCACTATTCGGCATTTTTCGCACGGGGGAGGCGAGGGAATAAACCACCAGATCAATTTCACCCAGATCGTCTTTAATCAACTGAATGACTTGATCACGTGCTTCGTTGGAAAAGGCATCACCATTAATACTTTTCGCGTAAAGCCCAGCTTCAGCAGCATATTTTTCAAAAGCTGCGCTGTTATACCAACCAGCTGTCCCAGTTTTTCTTTCGGTTGCTGCTTTTTCAAAGAAAACACCAATGGTTGCCGCACCACTTCCAAACGCAGCGGCAATACGCGACGACATGCCGTAACCGCTTGACGCACCAATTATGAGTACTTTTTTAGGGCCATTTTCAATAGCCCCCTTTTGTTGAGTGAATTCAATTTGCTGCTTAATGTTGAAGTCACAACCAGTGGGGTGAGTGGTGGTACAAATAAAACCGCGAATCTTGGGTGTGATAATCATGAATAAGTCCTTAAACTAATGGAAAGCAATGAAACAGAAAACAATAATACTACAGAGAGGGCCTGATGTTTAGTATGACCACCGTCAAGGTGGCAGGATTTAATTAAAGAATGGCTGAATGTTGCGAAACGACTAATCGTTCTCGAAATTGAGATAAATTATTCAACCTTATGAATAAATGGTCTAGTCTTCAACGTTAATGCTCTGCAACTGATGGTATAGATTTAGTTTATGTTTGTTGTTGCTTTAAATTGTTCTGCATTACTATCGATAACAGAGAAGATGTTGCGTTTGTTGTCCCATGTTATTATTTGCCGCTTGCAGAACTGTGTTTAGACTCATGATTGATATCGCAATTGACCCCAAGTTTTCTTTCCATTCGCAACCTTTGACAGATGACGATGTTCAGCAGGTAGCCGATCAGTTAGGCCGGACGCCTCGCGGCTTGGTTTCCATTCTTATTCGCAGTGATATTGGTCTGCCCGTTGTGATTCAGGTAGCCAGCTTAATCGATGCCAAACCCTTTCCAACCTTGATTTGGCTTGTTGATAAAAAGATAAACTATGAAATAGACCAGTTAGAGGCGGCTGGTGTCATCGCTCAGTATCAAACCAATGTTGATGAATCGTTAGAGTTGCAAGCGGGTTTGGCGCAAGACCACCAAAATTACATTGATTTGAGAAAACAGTTGATGCCTCCTGAGCATCAAGCAGAATTACAATCCTTGGGCTATATGGAGACGCTTGATAAGCGCGGTATTGGTGGTATTGAAAACTTTACTCGTATCCGTTGTCTGCACACTTACTACGCTGCGCATTTGATCCAGCCCAACACTATTGGCGCTATGATAGAGGCGCAATGGCAGTCTTTAGGTATCAGCTTTACGCATTTCTCATAACCAGTTTATTGTTACCCATACGGATAAGCGCAATGATCCGAAAATAAGTATCTAAACGTATCGTCTATTCAAGTTTGGCTTTATCGTTATAGGTTTAATTATTATTGTTTAATTCGGTACGAATATAATGACGATAATAGCCAATGAGTCCGCTAGTCACAAACACTAACTCTAGTAAAATACCGACAGGCGTCCATAGTAAAATATTATGAATAATCCAAACGCCCCCCCCACCAGCCATGAGCAGGCGCATACGCCGATCACTATTACTGAAAGACCCTGCGGTCATAAGCACCGTCGCTAAAAATCCCAAAGCACTTAAATAGCTGGTGTAGGTAACAACGGTTAAGATAAAGCTGATGCTTAAAAATATGACGAACAATTGCGGTGCTCTCCAACGGATGCAAATCAAAAACCTCACGCTGGATACCAAAAATATATAGCCTGCTGTAGGCTGATCAAGAAGGAAAAAATGTGCACTATTGAACAAGCAACTAATCGCTAGAAAAATTAGAACGTGATGTTTATGCTTTAACTGCATTGCGCCACATTCGATTATCAAAGTAACTGCCACCAAAACTTGTGACAGAAAAAAATCAGACATTTTTATTTAGCACCATCAGTTATTAATGTTGTAAGCCATTATTTTGATGCAACATACAGCCGACTCTTATGAATAATGCACGGAAAGTGCTATATGCTGTCATTTAATATTAGGCCGATTCAACCGTGAAGTACATAACCAATTAAACCCCTATTGCTGCCGTGTGTTCAGCCATTTCATCAGCCGACGTTTGATAATTGAGCCTCTTTCTCGGTCGACTGTTAAGTCAGGCTCTCACAGCGGTTACTGCGATTACTGCAGGTGTATTATCGTTTTTTTTACCACATAAATTTGACAGCAAAGCGTATCTGGGGGTATTTTTTTATCGTATTATTTGTGTCGGAGAAAAATAAGATGAGTTTACAATCCGCTATCCGCTTTTTCTACTGATTAGAGTTATGCGCTTCTGAGTTGAATCTAAGTTATCAAGCGTTCAAAAAAATAATCAAATAACAATGACCGAATGTTGTTTGATACATGCATTTTCATGAAAATGTGAAATTAAAAAGTCTAGGCAATATAGAGTCACCCAGAAAAACAGTACTAGTTCTTCTGGGCGTCTGTTCGGTAACGCGTAAACTACTATCTATAATGTAATGATCGTGTAGTTAAAGAAAGCCAGAAATTACTTTAGCTTAATCGCAAAATGCTTTTTAATGGGTGCTGTGACTTCCCATACACCTACAAAATCAGCTTCAACTGCAAAAGCATCGCCCGCGTTAAAACTTTGCGACTCGCCACCATCTGGAGTAATAGTGCAACTTCCTTCTATAAGGTGAACAAACTCATAGGCGTCATAGGTTGCATGATAAAAGCCTGTGGTCGATTTCCACACACCCGATATTACGGACTCGTCCTTTGAAGTATGCTGGATCCATGTTTGCATTTGTGCAGCGGGCTTCCCTTCAATAGAGGTCCAACCATCTAAGTGACCTTCAATAGGGGTTGAATTAAGCTCTGGGAATTTAAAAAGTGTATTAGTCATTAAAATATCCTAATAAATTGTGGTTAATATCAAATTTTTGATATGTCTTGGGTTGATTGAGATTTAAATCAAGTCAGATTACTTATCGTGACCCTATATTTTAGAAACTAGCGTTTAAAAAAGTGAATCGAGTGAAGCATTCTAAATTGGGAGAAAAAGGCAGGTTAGAAATAGCCACAGCCGTATTAACTTCATCTTCAACTATTAATTACACAAAAAATAGTAGAGTCACTCAGCGTCAGATCAACTAATATTAATTGATGTAATTTTTATTATATTGCTCAAACTTAAATATATCCATAAAGTCGTCATAAAATTGTTAAATAAACGACTATTTCATGGTATATGGGTTAGCCACTCATCTAGTACGTTATAAAACCCTGGGGCTACCGCGTGCTCTCCTTGCCACATTAGTTTCATTAAAAATAAAAAGCCTGGCGTTTGCTCATTAAAATGTTCTGCGTCTAACATACCGTGAGTTGCATCTTTAATAACCGAAACTTGTATGCTTTGTTGATCGTCTATTAAGTTTTCGACCACCTCTTTGGTGTTCAATATATCAACATTTAAGTCCTTATCTCCAAGCAACAAAAGCATGGGTTGTTTTAGCCCTCTGTAATCATGGGTTGCATCCGCTTTGAAGTTTTTTAGTACGAACTGATACCGAGCCTCTGACATTGGATCAGGCGTGTGTCCATATTTTTTAAGGTATAGGTCGTAGCTTGGCTTTTGATTCAAGAAGTTGATTTCTTCGAGGTGTGAAGCATAAGCGGCTTCAACCACACTGGAATCGGCCTCTTGTTGCGTTAGCCGTACACGAGTGAGATACCAGCTTTGCTCTAACCAATCAATTGCGAAGCCAACGCCTATAATAAACCCAATGTCTGGATTATTATTGGCTAAAGCGGGTACAACCCAACCTGCTTGACTAAAGCCAAGAAGTCCAACTTGGCTGCCTGAATAACCGTAACTATCGCGAATAAAGGCAACTGCAGATTGAACTTCCTGTTGACGCTGCTTCATCGATTGCGCTAACCAATTGCCAGTAGATTCGCCTATACCCGGTTTATCCCAGCTAAAGATGGCGAACCCTTGACGTAGCAATCGTTCCCATATTAGTGGGTAGTAGCCATGAGCGTCATATCCTAACGGGCCATCGCCATGTACAAAAAGAATGACGGCCCTGGGTTTGCCGCTATCAGGGAATAAATAGTGTCCTGAAAGTAAATCGTCTCCATTTTTAAAGGTGACTTGTTTGGCCTCAGCAACGTTAATCAGCGTTGAGGCTAAGAAGATTATTATCAATAAATAGTGCGGTAGCTTTATCATAGTATTTTATCCTTAATGAAATTTAGTAAGCTCGCTTAAAAAGTGTAGGCAGCACCAAGACCAACTGTAATTAATGTGTCTTCTTTAATGATTGGGCTATTCTTTGCATCGCCTATAATTTGAGTCGCAGAAATCAATCCGATTAAAGTGGTGTTTTCTGAACTTGCGTATGAAAAGGTTGTGCCGAAGGTAGCGCTGTTAAAGCCGCTGCCCAAAATGAAAGACGATTGGTCTGGTATGCCATTTGTGGAGGGTTTAACGCCAAAGTAGGTATTGTTGTAATTTTTATCGGCATAATCGACCCCAGCCAGAGTGGTCATGGTAATCGGCGTATTGGGTATCATGTATTCGTGAGAGACGCTCAGGTTTGCAATCCAACCTTCATGCGTGTCTGAGACATCAAATAAGCCGCTGATATTAATCTCCCATTGGTTTGTCAGTTGATATGACAAGTACGAACCCACCTCAAAAGCCTCATCAATATTTAATAATCCATCCAGGTTTTTGATCTTCGATCTATCCTGATCAGCCCTGACTTTACCCAGAATGCCCGTATTCAAATTATCAGAGAGTTGGTAGTCCAATCCGATCCCCGAGTTGTTTGCAAACAGTGTGCTTTGTTCAGTAAGATTAAAATAACTCTCGATGCTCGGTCCACCTATAATCTCATACTCGTCAGAGCCCGTGAACTCTGGTGTCCAGATTAGCAGTCCACTGATGACTAGTTCCCAATTCTTCTCTACTGGCAGTTGATTTTCTTTGGCGTGTGCAGTGGCCGTAAACACAGCGCTAAGGAACAAGCTAAGAATAAAAGAGGTTGCGTTGAAATATTTCACAATTATGTCCAGATTAAAGTTTAAGTTTATTAGTAAAGAAGCCTTTTTTAAGTTGCGCTCTTGAGCGGTTGCCAACCCGTGCGTCCAAACACATAGCGGACTTTATTTGAGGCACCTTTAGCCTGAACTACGTCCTTATAGATCGATCCGAATTCTTGGAAATTGATGGTCAAAGGGTTAGATGAACCCAGCTGTTTGGTAATGCCGTAAATGGGTTTTTCAGTTTCAGTCTGATAAGTGCCAAACAGTCTGTCCCATATAATCAGGATGCCACCGTAGTTTTTATCAATGTAGGCTGCGTTAGTGGCGTGGTGAATGCGGTGTACTGATGGCGTGTTAAAAATGCCGTCGAGCCAACCGAGCTTCCCTATTTTTTCGGTATGAATCCAAGTTTGATAGAGCACGACCATTAATAATGACAGCAGTATTTGAATCGCATCGAACCCTATCAGGAGCAAAGGAACAAAAAACAGCCATTCGTATAGACTCTCTAACCAAGACAGACGAAGTGCTGTTGTTAAATTGTACTCTTGAGAAGAATGGTGAACGCTGTGGACTGCCCATAGAATCCGACGTTCATGTTCAATTCGATGCATCCAGTAGTAGGTGAGATCGACCGCGATGATCGCGAGTATCCAGCTCCACCAGGTCACTGAAATTTCTGAGAAGGCGAAATGCTCAGCAGTGAAGAATCCGATGATGAAGATAGCCCCTACAATCGTGTTATCAAGAATACGATTGCCGATTTCGATCGCGCCGTTCGCCACTGTTTCGCGCCATTCATTGCGTCGCTTTGTCGCTACGTCGAAGATTGTTTCAATAATTGTGAGCGCGTAAAAGATAACGCCAATTAGGGTGACTACTGTGAAAAAACTACTATATTCTAATATTCGGGCATCAATTTCGTTCATTACCTGTTCCTGTTTTAACTGTTATCTTAATCTTTAGCGGTTCGCCGAAGTTCACCCCTTACCGTTCTTACTGGGGCGAAGTTTACTCACGCTCTGCACAGTTTTAATGGAGGCTGTGTGGAGGTAATGTGGAGACTGCAAAAAACTCTCACCTTTCAAATTGACGGGTAACCTTCCTACTAGATATCGCCTGGCGCGTGTTTTCAGTTTAAGATAAACGCATAGTGGCTCAATGTTGTAAAAAACAACGAAAATACAGGCAGTTTTTAGTTGTTTAATAATCGTAAACAGTTAACTCAACGGACGTTTAACAAACGAACATGCATAATCAATCTATGAACAATTCCCTAATATTAGTGGTCGAGGACGAACCAGAAATTTCAGCAATCCTGGTGTCTTATTTAGAAGTAGCTGGATTTCGAACTGCTCAAGCAGCCGATGGTGACATTGCCTACACGTTGTTCAGACAATTCAGTCCAGACCTGATTCTTCTTGATATCAAAATGCCAAAGCGCGATGGTATCGATGTATTACGTGATATCCGTAGGGTTTCAAATACGCCAATCATAATGCTCACGGCAATGTCAGAAGACATTGAGAAGATTTCCGCATTGCGGCTTGGGGCTGATGATTACATTCTTAAACCCTTTAACACGCTTGAAGTAATCGAGCGAGTTAAGGCCGTGTTACGCCGCACAAAAGGCACTGCTGATCTAGAGTATCTAGTGCGAGTGGGCATGTTAGATATAGATTCAAGTGCCCACGCTGTATTCGTCTGTGAGGGGGGGAATAAAAAGATTCTTCCCTTAACACATACCGAGTTCTCATTAATCGCACATATGTCTGCGGCACCCCGGCGTGCCTATAGTCGTTCGGAACTGATTGATGCCTGCCTCCCTGAGGGGGAAGCATTAGAACGCACCATCGACAGTCATATTTCAAACGCCAGGCGAAAGTTAGAAACGGTCGGTGTTAAAGGATTTCTGCAAACGGTAAGAGGGGTTGGCTATCGTCTCGAGCCGCTGCTATGAGATACAAGCATCTGCACCTGCGTACGCAACTGGCAATCGCAATGATCTTTACCGCAGTGATCACTCTAGCGATTTTCATCTTTGGTATGCTTGGGTTTTATATTTACGTTCAGGAAAGCTGGATGGCGAGCCTGAGTGAAAACAACCGTGAAACAATAAAGGGACTGATCGAGAATGACGTTGTTAATGTTCAAGCGTTGACAACGTTAGTCAATTTGTTTTCAACTTCTTGGACCGAAGGTTACGCCGTTAGCGAGCTTGCTGTTCTACTGGTTTTTGTTTCACTTGCCATTATTTGTTCGGTTTTTATTGGTATATTGATGGCGCGACGTCTGAGTCAGCCGATTGAATCGGTGACTCATGCCGCTCTAAAAGTAGCGAATGGCGCGTTTGATTTTCAGGTGGATAACAACCTTGCGGTATCACTAGAGGCACGTGACCTACTTCTTTCGTTTAATAAAATGACACGCTATCTAGAAACTGCAGAACGTGAATCAACCGAATCAGCCGCCGCAATTGCCCATGAACTGCGCACCCCATTGACTGTGCTAAGAGGGCGCCTTCAAGGAATGTCTGATGGTACTTTTCAAACGTCGAGGGATTTACTTGAAGCTCTAATTGGTCAAGTCGATACCTTGTCCTACATAGTAAGTGACCTCGAAACAATCTCACGACTCAGTTCTGGACGTTTTAAGTTTGAAAAAAATGTGATCAATCTTGCTGATGTTGCTCTGTCAGTAGTAACCAGCATGGCACACGAGATGGAAAATAATGGCATTATATTCGAACACGAACTCCAGCCTGTGCTGGTAAGAGGGGATGAAGCACGGATTCGACAAGCCCTAAACGCACTGATTGAAAATGCCAAACGGTACGCTGCGTCTGGTAGATGTATACAAGTAGAGACTGGCCTCAGCGGCGAACATGGTTATATTAAGGTGTCAGACAAAGGGCCTGGAATCAGCAAAATTAATCGTGAAAGGGTATTTGACCGTTGGTGGAGAGGTGAAAACTCGAGGTCTCGCGTGAAAGGAGGATCAGGGCTAGGTTTATCCGTTGTTAAAGCGATTGCTCTCGCCCACGGTGGTTTCGCCAAAGTTTTAGATGGGCCTCAAAGCGAAGGCGTTACTTTTGTCATCGGCATCCCGCAGATGAGTTAAACCTTGTGTCGAGGTAACCCCTTGTTCTGACTATCGTTTAGGCTTAAAGAAGAGGGCTTTGGAGCAGCCTGTCTACCTTAAGGTTTTTATCTTTTTCGACCTCACTTTCATTAACCTAATCGGGAGTTTGAAGCGCTACCGATTATGTCGAAGAGTTTACTCGTCATATACCGCGCTCAAAAATTGTTACTATCGGTGGCTTTATGTCTTTGGTAAAGGCCGTTGAGGGCGATAGAATTTTGACTGCGGCCACCGCAGATAAAGTTCCGAAAATAATTTTTGAATCCAAACCGGCATTGCCGGTAGTTGATTCTGAAGGTCAAATAAGAGGAGGCGCATGCAACGCTGGCTCCAGCCAACAAAAAAACAAGCCTCAAGCGGTCGGTGTTTGTGTCAGCATCAGTAAGTAATTGTGATGCTGAGCTGGTCACTGTAAACCCCCTGGGCCACTAGTTGCGCTGGCGGGACGCTACCATAGGCAGTAAGGGTTTGAGAGACGCCAGTTCCGGTAAGCGCCACACCCGTGGGGGCGGTATTTCCCCAAACCGTGCTGCGAGCCACATCTGAATAAACTTGATAGACTAGATACTCGCCTGCTCCAGCAGTCATTCGGCGAACTGGCGCTTCAGCCAAACCGGATCCCGGGGAGGCCCCAGCACTCATGGTGATCAGGGTCGCTGCGCCTGAGGTGCAGGTCGAAACTATCGTGGCTATGGCTTCAATGGCGTTCGATGCGTTGCCATCATAGGTTCCAAACGCCATTGGATTAGAGTCTATGGAGCAGGAATGCGCAACCGATACGCTAGCGTTCATGGTTGAAGTAGCTGTGCCAGCGTAGGTATAGACGCTAAGAGCAGCGGAGCCGAGTGCCATGGACGATATGATTGCGAGTTTAAGAGTGCTTTGATTGAATTTCGCTTTCATACTTTGCTTCTTTTGTTAAAAAGGGCCGTTTTCTGCAAGATGATATGTACTACTTCCTCATCAAACTGATCTGAGCCGTCGCGAAGCCGTTAAAAAACCCAAATATACTGCCAACAATGCTACACAAAAAAAGTGAGAAAAACAAAAGAGGCTTGAGAATGAAATAAAAATGAGATAATAGAAAAGTTTGAGTTTGATATTTACCCGTTAAATGCCCGTTACAACCCTAAACGCGTAATAAATATATAAAGGTATGCTACATGAGTAAGGATAGCACATTAGATTTAATCGGCTTAGGATACTCTATTGGCTCTAGAGTAGAGCATTGATGTTAGGCCACCGCAGCCCGCTAACAACCAGAACCAGAAACTAAGCAGGGTATCGGCCTCCAATTTTCCGCTAGCCAGTTTCCGCTGTTCGCCTCTGCGGTGACAATTAAGCGTTGCCCCTTGATCATTTTCTTTGAGTAATCAAAAACGTTCGCATGGTTGCCACCTTCATCCAACAGTGCAGCATTATGACCCTATGGGCTTGCCCGCTTTCGACGCGCACTTTTTCACGTATATTTTGTCAAAAAATTAGCTCCACGATGATGATGTCGCTGTAGCTGCCCGAGTGGACGTTCTGGAGGGCGGGGATGCGTCCGTATACCCCGTGATTTACGCTCTCACCAATACCGGTACCGTTTACTGTAACGCTGCCGCTGGTGGCATCGCCCCAAACGACGGCGCGGTCAGCGGTGGTGTAAAGATTGTAGTTGATCCTGTGGTCGCCACTGCCCATGACACGCTGCGTATGGGTCCCGCCGCCCGCGGTGAGGGCCATGGAATACCCGACGCCGCTAGGGCAGTTCACGTCAATGTTGCCGGTGCTATCAA